>Ga0208788_1000008_pt1 | contig 261224 bp, 245 predicted proteins | sample Wag4_2014_7_11_3_FD_187363 | JGI IMG/M metagenome (GOLD analysis project Ga0208788, IMG submission 187363) | Fresh water mixed with fracking chemicals microbial communities from Ohio, USA - Utica-2 Time Series FC 2014_7_11 (SPAdes) (version 2) ... | reverse complement strand
GGGTGGGCTCGACGGCCGGGGCGGGCTCGCTGACGGCGTCGAACAACATGGGAATCTGTTCCTGGTCACCGGCTTCGACCGTGTCGGTCAGCAGCGGCGGTTGCAGGTTGTCATCACCGAGCAACTGACGGATCGACTCAAGGTCGTCCAGCAAGTGCGCGGAATTTTGCAGCGGTTTTGGAGTGTCCATCGGAATGCTCAGAGTCGCTGTAAACGGTGATCTTGCAGAGGATAGCCCTGTTCGCGGTAGAAACGGAAACTCTCCCGCGCGGCCTGGCGGATCACCGGATCTTCGACCACCACTTCGGCCACGCGGGCGAAGCGTTGGGCAAAGCCCGGGACCTTCAGGTCGAGGTTGACCAGCAAATCCTGGTGCTGACCGCAGTCGTCGCCCACCCCCAGCACGATCAGGCTGTCCGGCTCGCTGTCGGCAGGGCCGTGCGGCACGAAGCTTTCGCCCTTAAACGCCCACAGGCGCGCATCGAGATCGTCGCGCTGGGCGACATCCGTGCAGTGCAGGTAGACGCGGTGGCCCATGCGCCAGGCTTTTTCGGTGAGCTTGCAGGCGAAGTCCAGGCGTGCCGAAGGATCGGCGCTGGGCAGGATATAGAAGTCGACTTTGGTCATTGCGGTTCCTGAGCCAAGGGCGGCGTCACTTGAAGGCAGCGCCGCCCGAGGTCATCGGTTTCAGGCTTTGGCGCGGTCCAGCAGGTATTGGGTCAGCAATGGAACCGGACGGCCAGTGGCGCCCTTGTCCTTGCCGCCGCTGACCCAGGCGGTACCGGCGATGTCCAGGTGCGCCCAGTTCAGGTTTTTGGTGAAGCGCGACAGGAAGCAGGCTGCGGTGATGGTGCCGGCTTTCGGGCCGCCGATGTTGGCGATGTCGGCGAACGGGCTGTCCAGTTGCTCCTGATACTCGTCGAACAGCGGCAACTGCCAGGCGCGGTCGTCGGCCGCCTTGCCGGCGCTCAGCAGTTGACCGATCAGTTCGTCGTTGTTGCCCAGCAGGCCCGAGGTGTGGGCGCCCAGTGCAACCACGCAGGCACCGGTCAGGGTGGCGATGTCGATGACGGCTTGCGGCTTGAAGCGCTCGGAGTAGGTCAGTGCGTCGCACAGCACCAGACGGCCTTCGGCGTCGGTGTTGAGGATTTCCACGGTCTGGCCGCTCATGGTGGTGACAATGTCGCCTGGACGGGTCGCGTTGCCGCTCGGCATGTTCTCGGCGCAGGCCAGGATGCACACCAGGTTGATCGGCAGTTTCAGTTCCAGCACGGCGCGCAGGGTGCCGAAGACACTGGCGGCGCCGCCCATGTCGAACTTCATCTCATCCATGCCCAGGCCAGGCTTGAGGCTGATGCCGCCGGTGTCGAAGGTGATGCCCTTGCCGACCAGTGCGTACGGCTTCTCGGATTTCTTGCCGCCGTTGTACTGCATGACGATCAGGCGCGGCGGTTGGGCGCTGCCCTGGCCGACGGCGTAGAACGAGCCCATGCCCAGGGCCTTGATCTTCTTCTCGTCGAGGACTTCGACTTTCAGGTCCTTGAACTCTTTGCCCAGGTCCTTGGCCTGTTCGCCGAGGAACGTCGGGTGACAGATGTTCGGCGGCAGGTTGCCCAGGGTGCGGGTGAAGGCCATGCCGTTGGCGATCGCGGTGGCGTGGGTCACGGCGCGCTGTACTTCAGCCTGGGCGGCCTTGATGGTCACCAGGGTGATTTTCTTCAGGGCGCGGGGTTCGGCCTTCTGGCTTTTGAACTGGTCGAACTGGTATTCGCCGTCCACCAGGGTTTCGGCCAGCAGGCGGGTCTTGCCGTAGCTGTCGCGACCCTTGACTACGATTTCGTCCAGGGCCAGCACCGCTTCGCTGCCGCCCAGCCCTTTGAGGGTGTTGAGCACGCCGGCGACGATTTTACGGAATGGACGGTCGCCCAGTTCCTCGTCCTTGCCCACGCCCACCAGCAATACGCGCTCGGCCTTGAGGTTCGGCAGGCTGTGCAGCAGCAGGCTCTGGCCGACTTTGCCAGCCAGGTCGCCGCGCTTGAGGACGGCACTGATGGCGCCACCGCTGAGTTCGTCGAGTTGTTTGGCGGCGGCACCGAGCTTGCGGCCTTCACCGACGGCGACCACCAGCGTGGCGGTCTTCAACGTTTCCGGGTTAACGCTTTTTACAACCAGTTCCATGTCCAGGTCCCTGAATTGATGGTCAACTCGCAAGCGCTCGACAGTGGCGTGCGTCGCTTGCTTATAAATAGAGGCGCCAGCGTGGCTGGCGACGAAGGCCGCAGTTTGAACCTCGCTACCGGCGCCTGACAACCCTCGGTCGTACGATCTTCATGCAATTGACAGCATTGCAGGCGCTCACTCGCTTGCGGCGAGCCCAAGAGCGGCACAGGGTCCCAAGCGCCCCGGATTATCATTGGCAACCTTCGTGAGCAGGGTTGGTCCTACAGGCGTTTCCATGCATTGCGCAGTGACAGGCGCACCCAATCACAGGATAATGCGCCATCTTTTTTCGGCAGCTCTGCCATGCGGGCTGTCTGATGTGTTTGCTTGTTCGGCCGCCTTAGCCTGACAACCCTGGAGTGTCTGGTTTGATCGTCTTCCGTTATCTATCCCGCGAAGTCCTGTTGACCTTGAGCGCCGTCAGCGCCGTGCTGCTGGTCATCATCATGAGCGGACGCTTCATCAAATACCTCGCGCAAGCGGCGTCGGGCCAACTGGATCCGAGCTCGCTGTTCCTGATCATGGGCTATCGCCTGCCGGGCTTTCTGCAACTGATCCTGCCTCTGGGGCTGTTCCTCGGGATCCTGCTGTCCTACGGTCGCCTGTACCTTGAAAGCGAAATGACCGTGCTCTCCGCTACCGGCATGAGCCAGCAACGTCTGTTTCGCATGACCCTGTTTCCCGCCACCCTCGTGGCACTGGTGGTCGCATGGTTGAGCCTGAGCCTGGCACCGCAAGGCGCCAACCAGTTTCAACTGCTGCTGAACAAGCAGGATGCCCTGACTGAATTCGATACCCTGGAGCCCGGTCGCTTCCAGGCGTTGCGCGACGGCACCCGGGTGACCTACACCGAGCAACTGTCCGATGACCGCATCAATCTGTCCGGTGTGTTCATTTCGCAAAAAAATCTCTCGTCCGACCAGAAGGACCGCGGGATCTCGGTGCTGGTGGCAGAGAAGGGCCGTCAGGAAATCCGCCCTGACGGCAACCGCTACCTGATCCTCGACAACGGCTACCGCTATGACGGTAATCCCGGTCAGGCCGATTACCGCGCCATTCACTATAAGGAATACGGCGTTCTGCTGCCCAAGCCGGACGTCAGCGACGAAGTGACTGACCGTGACGCCATGCCTACCGCCACTCTGCTGGGCAGTGACGACATCCGCTCGCGCACCGAGCTGCAGTGGCGTATCTCCCTGCCTTTGCTGGTCTTCGTCGTGACTCTGTTGGCGGTGCCGCTGTCGCGGGTCAATCCGCGTCAGGGCCGTTTCCTCAAGCTGCTGCCGGCGATTCTTCTTTATATGGCTTACCTGACCATCCTGATTGCCGCTCGCGGCGCCCTCGAAAAGGGCAAGATTCCAACGGCGCTGGGGCTGTGGTGGGTCCATGGGATCTTCCTGATCATTGGCCTGGGCCTTTTGTACTGGGAGCCCCTGCGCTTGAAGATGGCGAGCCGTCGCAGCGCGCTGGAGGTGGCCCGTGGTTAAGCTCGATCGCTACATCGGTAGCAGCGTATTCATGGCGATCCTGGCGGTCCTGGGGATCATCCTCGGGCTGGCGACCCTGTTCGCGTTCATCGATGAGATGAGCGATGTCAGCGATACCTACACCTTGGTCGATGTCCTGAGTTATGTGTTGCTGACCGCACCGCGGCGTCTGTACGACATGCTGCCGATGGCGGCGCTGATCGGCTGCCTGATCGGCCTCGGCAGCCTGGCGAGCAACAGCGAACTGACGATCATGCGCGCAGCCGGTGTGTCCATTGGGCGGATCGTCTGGGCAGTCATGAAACCCATGCTGGTGCTGATGCTGGTAGGGGTGTTGATTGGCGAGTACGTCGCGCCAGCCACCGAAAGCACCGCGCAGGCCAACCGTTCCCTGGCCCAGGGCAGTGGCGATGCGCAAAGCGCCAAGCATGGTTTGTGGCATCGTCAGGGCGAGGAGTTCATCCACGTCAACTCGGTGCAACCCAACGGCATTCTGTACGGCGTGACCCGCTACCACTTCGACAAGGAGCGGCACATGCTGGCGGCAAGCTTCGCCAGGCGCGCCGAGTTCGACAAGGATCACTGGCAGCTGAGCGACGTCACCACCACGCTGTTCCATGAGCGCAGCACCGAAGTGGTCAACACCCCGATGGAACGCTGGGACGTGGCATTGAGCCCGCAGCTGCTGAGCACCGTGGTCATGGCCCCTGAATCCCTGTCGATCACCGGCTTGTGGGGTTACATCCACTACCTGGCGGATCAGGGCCTGAACAACGGCCGTTACTGGCTGGCATTCTGGGTAAAGGTCTTGCAGCCACTGGTGACCGCCGCCCTGGTGCTGATGGCCATCTCCTTCATCTTCGGTCCGTTGCGTTCGGTGACCCTCGGTCAGCGGGTATTTACCGGCGTCCTGGTGGGTTTCACTTTCCGCATTGCCCAGGATTTGCTCGGCCCATCGAGCCTGGTGTTCGGTTTCTCGCCGTTGTTTGCGGTGCTGGTGCCGGCCGGTGTCTGTGCCCTGGCGGGGCTCTGGCTGTTGCGTCGCGCCGGTTAAGGCCAGACGTTTCCAGCATTTGGCCCATGAAAAACGCCCCCGTCGCAAGACCGGGGCGTTTTTGTAGGTGCCGTCTGACCTGCGAACGTGACGCTAGCGTCGTGGATCAGGTACAATTCCCGGCTATTTTTCGGCGGGCTATGCCTGCAGCCTTTTTGAGTGTTGATCCGTGAGTGATTTGAGTCATATCCGCAATTTCTCCATCATCGCCCACATTGACCATGGCAAGTCGACGCTGGCCGATCGCTTCATCCAGATGTGCGGCGGCCTGGCCGAGCGTGAGATGGAAGCCCAGGTACTGGATTCCATGGACCTTGAGCGTGAGCGCGGAATCACCATCAAGGCGCACAGCGTCACCCTCTATTACAAAGCCAAAGACGGTATCAACTACCAGCTGAACTTCATTGACACCCCAGGCCACGTTGACTTCACCTACGAAGTCAGCCGCTCGCTGGCGGCCTGTGAAGGTGCGCTGCTGGTGGTCGACGCCGGTCAGGGCGTGGAAGCGCAGTCGGTTGCCAACTGCTACACGGCGATCGAGCAGGGCCTGGAAGTGATGCCGGTGCTCAACAAGATCGACCTGCCACAGGCCGATCCGGACCGCGTCAAGGAAGAAATCGAAAAAATCATCGGCATCGATGCCACCGACGCGGTCACGTGCAGCGCCAAGACCGGTCTGGGCGTCGATGAAGTGCTCGAACGTCTGGTTGCCACCATTCCGGCGCCGACCGGTAACATCGAAGATCCGTTGCAGGCGTTGATCATCGACTCCTGGTTTGACAACTACCTGGGCGTTGTGTCCCTGGTGCGCGTTCGCCATGGCCGGGTGAAGAAGGGCGACAAGATTCTGGTCAAGTCCACCGGCAAGATCCACCTGGTGGACAGCGTCGGCGTGTTCAACCCGAAACACACCGCCACCGTGGACCTCAAGGCCGGTGAAGTGGGTTTCATCATCGCCGGTATCAAGGACATTCACGGTGCGCCAGTGGGCGATACCCTGACCTTGAGCTCCACCCCGGACGTCGATGTGCTGCCAGGCTTCAAACGCATTCAGCCTCAGGTCTACGCCGGCCTGTTCCCGGTCAGCTCCGACGACTTCGAAGACTTCCGTGAAGCGCTGCAGAAGCTCACCCTGAACGACTCGTCCCTGCAGTACACCCCGGAAAGTTCCGACGCCCTGGGCTTTGGCTTCCGTTGCGGCTTCCTCGGCATGCTGCACATGGAGATCATTCAGGAGCGCCTGGAGCGCGAGTACGACCTGGACCTGATCACCACGGCGCCGACGGTGATCTTCGAGCTGCTGCTCAAGACCGGTGAAACGATCTACGTCGATAACCCATCGAAACTGCCGGATCTGTCGTCGATCGAAGACATGCGCGAGCCGATCGTGCGGGCCAATATCCTTGTGCCGCAAGAGCACCTGGGCAACGTCATTACCCTGTGCATCGAAAAGCGCGGCATCCAGCACGACATGCTGTTCCTCGGCAGTCAGGTCCAGGTGACCTATGATTTGCCGATGAACGAAGTGGTCCTGGACTTCTTCGACCGTCTGAAATCCACCAGCCGCGGCTATGCTTCGCTGGATTACCATTTCGATCGTTACCAATCGGCTAATCTGGTGAAGCTGGATGTGCTGATCAACGGCGACAAGGTCGATGCCCTGGCGCTGATCGTGCACAAGGACAACGCGCACTACAAAGGTCGCCAGTTGACCGAGAAGATGAAAGACCTGATTCCGCGGCAGATGTTCGACGTGGCAATCCAGGCCGCCATTGGCGGTCAGATTGTGGCGCGTACAACCGTCAAGGCACTCAGAAAGAACGTATTGGCCAAATGCTACGGTGGTGACGTCAGCCGTAAGAAGAAACTGCTGGAAAAGCAAAAGGCCGGTAAAAAACGCATGAAGCAGGTCGGCAACGTGGAAATTCCACAAGAAGCCTTCCTTGCCGTGCTCAGGTTGGATAGTTAGGTCCTATGTCACTAAATTTCCCGCTGTTGCTGGTCATCGCCGTGTTCGTCTGCGGCCTGTTGGCGTTGCTCGATCTGCTGTTTCTGGCGCCGCGTCGGCGGGCCGCCATTGCCTCCTATCAGGGCAGCGTCAGCCAGCCTGATGTGGTGGTGGTCGAGAAGCTGAACAAGGAGCCGTTGCTGGTCGAGTACGGCAAATCGTTCTTTCCGGTGTTGTTCATCGTGCTGGTGCTGCGTTCGTTCCTGGTGGAACCGTTCCAGATCCCGTCCGGCTCGATGAAACCGACCCTGGACGTCGGCGATTTCATCCTGGTGAGCAAGTTTTCCTACGGGATCCGCCTGCCGGTGATCGACAAGAAAGTCATCGAAGTCGGTGAGCCACAACGCGGCGATGTGATGGTGTTCCGCTATCCAAGCGACCCGAACGTCAACTACATCAAGCGTGTGGTCGGCTTGCCGGGTGATCAGGTTCGTTACACAGCCGACAAGCGTCTGTTCGTCAACGGCCAGTCGATTGCCGAGCAATTGATCGGCTCCGAGCCGGGCACGCTGGGCAGCGCTGAGCTGTACAAGGAAAAGCTCGGTGCCGCCGAGCACCTGATCCGCAAGGAAATGAGCCGCTACCGTGCGACGCCGGACCATACCTGGACCGTGCCCGCCGGGCACTATTTCATGATGGGCGACAACCGCGACAACTCCAACGACAGTCGCTACTGGGATGATCCGAGCATTCCCAAGGATCTGCTGGGCATGGTTCCCGACAAGAATATCGTCGGCAAGGCCTTTGCAGTCTGGATGAGCTGGCCGGAACCCAAACTCAGCCACCTGCCGAATTTCTCGCGGGTTGGCCTGATCCAGTAATCACACGCGGCGCTGTTGAACACAGCGCCGAATGCATTTCTGGAGCCGATGGATTTCGGCCCCGAAGGCATGCAGCCAATGATATTCAGGACGTTATTTTTGAACACAGCGTTAATTGTCCCAAGCCTGCGCCGACTTTCGGCGATGGCGGTGGAATCCAACCACGAACTCAGCGTGGGTAAACCGTGAGCGTCTCCTTAAGCCGTCTCGAGCGTAAGCTCGGTTACACCTTCAAGGATCAGGAGCTGATGGTCCTGGCCCTGACTCACCGCAGCTTTGCCGGGCGCAACAACGAACGCCTGGAATTTCTCGGTGATGCCATCCTCAACTTCGTCGCCGGCGAGGCCTTGTTCGATCGCTTCCCGTTGGCCCGCGAAGGTCAGTTGTCGCGTTTGCGCGCACGCCTGGTCAAAGGTGAGACCCTGGCCGTACTGGCCCGTGGTTTCGATCTGGGTGACTACCTGCGCCTGGGTTCGGGCGAGCTGAAAAGCGGCGGTTTTCGTCGCGAGTCGATTCTGGCCGATGCACTGGAAGCCCTCATCGGTGCGATCTACCTGGACGCCGGCATGGAAGTGGCGCGTGAGCGCGTACTGGCCTGGCTGGCCGGCGAGTTCGAAGGCCTGACGCTGGTCGACACCAACAAAGATCCGAAAACCCGCCTGCAGGAATACCTGCAGTCCCGTGGTTGCGAACTGCCGCGTTACGAAGTGGTGGATATCCAGGGTGAGCCGCATTGCAGGACGTTCTTCGTCGAATGCGAAATCATCTTACTGAATGAAAAAAGCCGAGGTCAGGGTGTGAGCCGTCGTATTGCCGAACAGGTAGCGGCCGCCGCAGCACTGATTGCCCTGGGTGTGGAGAATGGCAATGACTGATTCAACTGCAACTCGCTGTGGCTATGTTGCCATCGTTGGCCGTCCGAACGTGGGCAAGTCCACGTTGCTCAACCACATCCTGGGTCAGAAGCTGGCGATCACTTCGCGCAAGCCGCAGACCACCCGCCACAACATGCTGGGCATCAAGACCGAAGGCGCCGTGCAGGCGATCTACGTCGACACCCCCGGCATGCACAAGGGTGGCGAGAAGGCCCTGAACCGCTACATGAACAAGACCGCGTCGGCGGCGTTGAAAGACGTCGACGTGGTGATCTTCGTAGTGGATCGCACCAAGTGGACCGAAGAGGACCAGATGGTCCTCGAACGCGTGCAATACGTGACCGGCCCACTGATCGTTGCGCTGAACAAGACCGACCGCATCGAAGACAAGGCCGAGCTGATGCCGCACCTGTCCTGGTTGCAGGAACAGCTGCCCAATGCACAGATCATCCCGATTTCGGCGCAGCACGGGCACAACCTCGATGCGCTGGAGCGGGTGATTGCCGAGCATTTGCCGGAAAACGATCACTTCTTCCCCGAAGACCAGATCACCGACCGCAGCAGCCGATTCCTCGCCGCCGAACTGGTGCGTGAAAAAATCATGCGGCAGATGGGCGCCGAGCTGCCGTACCAGATCACCGTCGAAATCGAAGAGTTCAAGCAGCAGGGCAAGACCTTGCACATCCATGCCTTGATCCTCGTCGAGCGTGACGGCCAGAAGAAAATCATCATTGGCGACAAGGGCGAGCGCATCAAGCGCATCGGCACCGAAGCGCGCAAGGACATGGAGCTGCTGTTCGACTCCAAGATCATGCTTAACCTGTGGGTGAAGGTTAAGGGTGGCTGGTCCGATGACGAGCGTGCGTTGCGTTCGTTGGGTTACGGCGACTTGTAATACCTGATCCGGATATACGAGGATCCCCTGTGGGAGCGAGCCTGCTCGCGATAGCGGTCTGTCAGTCAACAACCCTGTTGAATGTCAGTCCCCCATCGCGAGCAGGCTCGCTCCCACAGTGGTTTTGGGGTTATCAGTAATACCGTGCTTATTCATTGAGATGCGATTTCCATGTCCCAACCCCTCGGCCAACCCGCCTACGTCCTCCATTCCCGCGCCTACCGAGAAAGCAGTGCGCTGGTGGACTTCCTCACGCCCCAGGGGCGACTGCGGGCGGTATTGCGCAGTGCGCGGGGCAAGGCCGGCACGCTGGCTCGGCCTTTCGTACCGCTGGAAGTCGAGTTTCGTGGCAAGGGCGAACTGAAGAACGTCGGGCGCATGGAGAGCGCCGGGGTGTCCACCTGGCTCAACGGCGAGGCACTGTTCAGCGGCCTCTACCTCAACGAGTTGCTGATTCGGCTGCTGCCCGCCGAAGACCCTCATCCCGGCGTGTTCGATCATTACGCAGCGACCTTGCTGGCCCTGGCCGAGGGACGGCCACTGGAGCCGTTGTTGCGATCCTTCGAGTGGCGTTTGCTCGACGACCTCGGCTACGGCTTTGCCCTGAGCACCGACATCCACGGCGACCCCATCGCCCCGGACGGTCTGTACCGGCTGCAAGTGGATGCGGGGCTGGAGCGGGTCTATCTGCTGCAACCCGGTCTGTTCAACGGCGTCGAGCTGCTGGCCATGGCTGAAGCCGACTGGTACGCGCCCGGTGCGTTGTCCGCCGCCAAACGCCTGATGCGTCAGGCGCTGGCTGTTCATCTGGGCGGCCGTCCGCTGGTTTCCCGAGAGTTGTTTCGAAAGCCGTAAAATCCCCGTGTATGCTGTGCACCGAACTTTCTCTTCTTCTGGAGCGCTTCTGTGACCACCAGCACCCGCATTCTTCTTGGCGTGAACATCGACCACGTTGCCACCCTGCGTCAGGCCCGGGGCACTCGCTACCCGGACCCGGTCAAGGCCGCACTGGATGCCGAAGAGGCGGGTGCCGATGGCATCACCGTGCACCTGCGTGAAGACCGCCGGCACATTCAGGAGCGCGATGTGTTGCTGCTCAAGGATGTGCTGCAAACCCGCATGAACTTCGAAATGGGCGTTACCGAAGAAATGATGGCGTTCGCCGAGCGCATTCGTCCGGCGCACATCTGCCTGGTGCCGGAAACCCGTCAGGAACTCACCACTGAAGGCGGCCTGGACGTGGCGGGGCAGGAGGCGCGGATCAAGGCCGCGGTGGAACGCCTGTCAAAAATCGGTTCTGAAGTGTCGCTGTTCATCGATGCCGACGAGCGGCAGATCGAGGCCTCGCGCCGTGTCGGTGCACCGGCCATCGAGTTGCACACCGGTCGCTACGCCGATGCCGAGACCCCGACTGAAGTGGCTGAAGAACTCCAGCGGGTGGCGGATGGCGTAGCGTTCGGCCTGGCCCAGGGGCTGATCGTCAATGCCGGCCATGGCCTGCATTACCACAACGTCGAGGCCGTAGCGGCGATCAAGGGCATCAACGAACTGAACATCGGCCATGCGCTGGTGGCTCATGCGTTGTTCGTGGGCTTCAAGTCGGCGGTGTCGGAGATGAAGGCGCTGATTCTGGCAGCGGCTGCCAAGGCCTGAAGCTGAGCGCATCACCAAAGTGGGAGCGGCGGTGCGACGATTCGACTTGCTCGCGAAAGCGGTGCGTCAGGCAACAATGTTGTTGAATGATAAACCGCCTTCGCGAGCAAGCCTGCTCCCCCCATTTGTTTGGGGTGACGGTCAGAGCTGCGGGCTTTCCTGTGGCGGCTTGGATTTGTCGATCCCCGGTACCACCAGTTTGCCCTCGGCCACCTGATCGCCTTCCAGCTGCGGCTGCGTGACCCAGGTCAGGATGTCGTAGTAGCGACGGATGTTCGCCACGAAATGCACCGGCTCGCCGCCGCGGGCGTAGCCGTAGCGGGTTTTGCTGTACCACTTCTTCTCCGACAGGCGGGGCAGGATCTTCTTCACGTCCAGCCACTTGTCCGGGTTCAGCCCTTCCTTGGCCGCCAGTTTGCGCGCGTCATCCAGGTGACCGCTGCCGACGTTGTAGGCCGCCAGGGCAAACCAGGTGCGATCCGGTTCCTGGATCGACTCGTCCAACTGATCCTTCATATAAGCCAGGTACTTGGCGCCGCCCATGATGCTCTGCTTGGGATCGAGGCGGTTGGACACGCCCATGGCCTGCGCGGTGTTCTGGGTCAGCATCATCAGGCCACGTACGCCGGTCTTGGACGTCACGGCCGGTTGCCACAGCGATTCCTGATAACCAATGGCCGCCAGCAGGCGCCAGTCGACCTTTTCTTTCTTGGCATAGGCCTTGAAGTGCTGTTCGTACTTGGGCAGGCGCTGTTGCAGGTGCTGGGCGAAGGTGGTGGCGCCCATGTAGCCGAGCACGTCGACGTGGCCGTAATAGCGGTCCTTGAGGCGCTGCAGGGTGCCGTTTTTCTTGACCTTGTCGAGGTACTCGTTGATTTCGTTGAGCAGGCTGTTGTCATCGCCCAACGCTACGGCCCAGCTCTGATTGCTGGCGTCGCCCAGGTCGAAGGCGACGCGGATGTTGGTGAAATACACCTGGTTCATCGCCACTTCGTTGGAGTCCACCAGGGTCAGGTCGATCTGACCTTCGTCCACCATGCGCAGCAGATCGACGACCTCGACCGCGTCCGACTCTTCGTATTCGATGCCGGGAAATTTCTGTTTCAGCTGCGCCAGCTGATCGGCGTGGGTGCTGCCCTTGAGCACCATGATCTTCTTGCCCACCAGATCCTTGGCGTCCGTGGGACGGGACTGGCCGTTGCGATAGATGATCTGCGGAGTGACTTCCAGGTAGGAGTGGGAGAAGCGCACCTGCTTCTTGCGTTCCTCGCTGCTGACCAGGCCGGCGGCCGCCAGGACCGGGCCGTTGGGCTTGCCGATCTGGTTGAACAGGTCGTCCAGGTTGTCGGCGGTCTCGATCTTGAGCTCCACCCCCAGATCGTCGGCGAAGCGCTTCACCAGCTCGTATTCGAAGCCGGTTTCACCGTTGCGATCCTGAAAATAGGTGGCGGGGCTGTTTCGGGTGACCACCCGCAGCACACCATCCTCCTTTACGCGCTCGAGGGTGTTGGGTTTATCAACACAGCCACTGAGCATCAGGAAGAGTCCGGTTGCGATCAGCCATTTGGCGTATCGCGGACGCAAAGCCGTTGGGAAAAACATCTGCGCAGTATACGCAAAGGACCGCGGGCGCCATATCTCGACAGCGAGAGGGTTGTCTGCTAGAGATCACAAATCCGGCCGAAACCCCGCAGGAACAGGCCTTTTCTGCATTTTGTTACAGCGAAAATAAGGTGCCGTCACAGGCCCCGGTAACCTGACTCTCGAGGCAGAAACACAGATCGACACCCGAGTGCAACCGCACGTAGCGTTTCGGGTGATGTCGCGGGCTGTTTAGGCTAGAATGCACGGCCTCAAAGCACACCCCTTCCCGAGGCTGTCCCGAAGATGTTGATCCTGCGCGGCGCTCCTGCCCTTTCTGCCTTTCGCCACAGCAAACTCCTTGAGCAACTGAGCCAGAAAGTCCCGGCTGTCAGCGGCCTGTATGCTGAATTCGCTCACTTCGCCGAAGTGACCGGCGTCCTGACCGACGACGAACAGCAGGTGCTCGCGCGCCTTCTGAAGTACGGTCCAAGCGTTCCGGTCCAGGAGCCGACCGGTGGTCTGTTCCTCGTCCTGCCACGTTTCGGCACCATCTCGCCCTGGTCGAGCAAGGCCAGCGACATTGCTCGCAACTGCGGCCTGACCAAGATCCAGCGCCTGGAACGTGGCATTGCGTTCTATGTGGCCGGCCAGTTCAGCGACGCTGACGCCCAACTGATCAGCGACGCATTGCACGATCGCATGACCCAGATCGTCCTGGGCAACCTGGAACAGGCTGCCGGCCTGTTCAGCCACGCCGAGCCAAAACCCCTGACCGCGATCGACGTGCTCGGCGGCGGCCGCGCCGCGCTGGAAAAGGCCAACACCGAGCTGGGCCTGGCCCTGGCCGAAGACGAGATCGACTACCTGGTCAACGCCTTCGTCGGCCTCAAGCGCAACCCCCACGACATCGAACTGATGATGTTCGCCCAGGCGAACTCCGAGCACTGCCGCCACAAGATCTTCAACGCCAGTTGGGACATCGACGGCCAGAGCCAGGAAAAAAGCCTGTTCGGCATGATCAAGAACACCTACCAGATGCACAGCGAAGGCGTGCTGTCCGCTTACAAGGACAACGCTTCGGTGATCGTCGGCTCCGTGGCCGGGCGTTTCTTCCCGGACCCTGAAACTCGCCAGTACGGCGCGGTGCAGGAGCCGGTGCACATCCTGATGAAGGTCGAGACCCACAACCACCCGACCGCGATTGCCCCGTTCCCGGGCGCATCCACCGGTTCCGGCGGCGAAATCCGTGATGAAGGCGCCACCGGCCGTGGCGCCAAGCCAAAGGCGGGCCTGACCGGTTTCACCGTGTCCAACCTGCAGATCCCGGGCTTCGAACAGCCATGGGAAGTGCCTTACGGCAAGCCCGAGCGCATCGTTACTGCGCTGGATATCATGATCGAAGGCCCGTTGGGCGGCGCTGCGTTCAACAACGAATTCGGTCGTCCGGCGCTGACCGGCTACTTCCGTACTTTCGAGCAGTCGATCAGCACCCCCCACGGTGACGAAGTTCGCGGTTACCACAAGCCGATCATGCTGGCCGGCGGCATGGGCAACATCCGTGAAGAACACGTCAAGAAAGGCGAGATCGTCGTGGGCTCCAAGCTGATCGTGCTCGGCGGCCCGGCCATGCTGATCGGCCTGGGCGGCGGTGCCGCTTCCTCCATGGCCACCGGCACCAGCTCGGCGGACCTGGACTTCGCTTCGGTACAGCGCGAAAACCCGGAAATGGAACGTCGCTGCCAGGAAGTCATCGACCGTTGCTGGCAACTGGGTGACAAGAACCCGATCAGCTTCATCCACGACGTGGGCGCGGGCGGTCTGTCCAACGCCTTCCCGGAACTGGTCAACGACGGCGACCGCGGTGGCCGTTTCGAACTGCGCAACATTCCAAACGACGAGCCGGGCATGGCCCCGCACGAAATCTGGTCCAACGAATCCCAGGAGCGTTACGTCCTGGCGGTCGGCCCGGCCGACTTCGAGCGCTTCAAGGCCATCTGCGAGCGCGAGCGTTGCCCGTTCGCCGTCGTTGGCGAAGCCACGGCCGAGCCGCAGCTGACTGTCACGGACAGCCACTTCGGCAACAGCCCGGTGGACATGCCACTGGAAGTGCTGCTGGGCAAAGCCCCGCGCATGCACCGTTCGGTCGTGCGTGAAAACGAGCTGGGTGACGATTTCGATCCGTCGACCCTGAACATCGGCGAGTGCGTCGAGCGCGTCCTGCATCACCCGGCCGTGGCGAGCAAGAGCTTCCTGATCACCATCGGCGACCGCACCATCACCGGCCTCGTGGCCCGTGACCAGATGGTCGGCCCGTGGCAGGTTCCGGTGTCCGACGTGGCCGTCACCGCCACCAGCTTCGACGTCTACACCGGTGAAGCCATGGCCATGGGCGAGCGGACTCCGCTGGCACTGCTGGACGCTCCGGCGTCGGGCCGCATGGCCATCGGCGAAACCCTGACCAACATCGCGGCCTCGCGCATCGGCAAGATCTCCGACATCAAACTGTCGGCGAACTGGATGTCCGCGGCCGGCCACCCGGGTGAAGACGCGCGTTTGTACGACACCGTGAAAGCGGTCGGCATGGAACTGTGCCCTGAGCTGGGCATCACCATTCCGGTGGGCAAGGACTCCATGTCCATGGCCACCCGCTGGAACGACGAAGGCGTGGACAAGTCCGTGACGTCGCCGATGTCGCTGATCGTGACCGGGTTCGCCCCGGTGACCGACATTCGCCAGACCCTGACCCCGCAACTGCGCATGGACAAGGGCACCACCGACCTGATCCTGATCGACCTGGGCCGTGGCCAGAACCGCATGGGCGCCTCGATCCTGGCCCAGGTTCACGGCAAGCTCGGCAAGCAGGCGCCGGACGTTGACGACGCTGAAGACCTCAAAGCCTTCTTCGCCGTGATCCAGGGGCTGAACGCCGACGGTCACCTGCTGGCTTACCACGACCGTTCCGACGGTGGCCTGCTGACCAGCGTCGTCGAGATGGCGTTCGCCGGTCACTGCGGCCTGAGCCTGAACCTCGATGGCCTGGCGGAAACCTCCGCCGACATCGCTGCCATCCTGTTCAACGAAGAACTGGGTGCCGTGATCCAGGTTCGCCAGGACGCCACCGCTGACATCCTCGCGCAGTTCAGCGCTGCCGGTCTGGGCGAGTGCGTGTCGGTGATCGGTCAGCCAATCAACAATGGCCAGATCAACATCACCTTCAACGGTGACACCGTGTTCGAAGGCCAGCGTCGTCTGCTGCAACGCCAGTGGGCCGAAACCAGCTACCAGATCCAGCGCCTGCGTGACAACGCCGACTGCGCTGATCAGGAATTCGACGTACTGCTGGAAGAAGACAACCCGGGCCTGAACTTCAAGCTCAGCTACGACGTGAACCAGGACGTCGCCGCGCCTTACATCAAAAAAGGCATTCGCCCACAGGTTGCCGTGCTGCGTGAGCAGGGCGTCAACGGTCAGGTGGAAATGGCGGCCGCGTTCGACCGCGCCGGTTTCAACGCGATCGACGTGCACATGAGCGACATTCTGGCCGGCCGTGTCGACCTGAACGACTTCAAGGGCATGGTCGCTTGCGGTGGCTTCTCCTACGGCGACGTACTGGGCGCCGGTGAAGGCTGGGCCAAGTCGGCGCTGTTCAACAGCCGCGCCCGCGATGCGTTCCAGGGCTTCTTCGAACGCAACGACAGCTTCACCCTCGGCGTGTGCAACGGTTGCCAGATGATGTCCAACCTGCACGAGCTGATCCCGGGCAGCGAGTTCTGGCCGCACTTCGTGCGTAACCGTTCCGAGCAGTTCGAAGCGCGTGTTGCGATGGTACAGATCCAGGAGTCGAACTCGATCTTCCTGCAAGGCATGGCCGGTTCGCGCATGCCGATCGCCATTGCTCACGGTGAGGGTCATGCCGAGTTCTCCAGCGAAGAGGCTCTGCTGGAAGCCGATCTGTCCGGTTGCGTGGCGATGCGTTTCGTCGACAACCACGGCAAGGTCACCGAAACCTACCCGGCCAACCCGAACGGCTCGCCGCGCGGGATTACCGGTTTGACCAGCCGCGACGGTCGCGTGACCATCATGATGCCGCACCCGGAACGTGTGTTCCGCGCCGTGCAGAACTCATGGCGTTCCGATGACTGGAACGAAGACGCCCCATGGATGCGCATGTTCCGCAACGCTCGCGTTTGGGTGAACTAAGGGCCGTGTACAAGCTCAGCTTCTTTGTTCCGACCAGCCACGTAGGGCAGGTCAAAAGCGCCGTATTCGCCGCCGGTGGCGGTCGGATCGGCGCTTACGATCACTGCGCCTGGCAGGTGTTGGGCCAAGGCCAGTTCCGCCCGTTGGATGGCAGCCAGCCGTTCATAGGCGAGGCGGGCCAGGTCGAACAGGTCGAGGAATGGAAGGTTGAGCTGGTGGTGGCCGATGAGTTGATTCGCTCGGTGGTGGCGGCTCTGAAACAGAGCCACCCCTACGAGACACCGGCTTACGAGGTGTGGCGGCTGGAAGATTTCTGATCGTCCAGACTGCTCAAAAGAAAAACCCGCTGAAAGCAATTTCAGCGGGTTTTTTGTTGGCCTTATGGTCGTTAAACCTTGGCACTCACCTCGCTGCGGTTGACCAACGCCTCCAGCGCACCGCTCAAACTCGCGGCCTTGTCGCCGACCAACAAGTGCCAGATCCCACCTTCAAGCTGGCTCACGCCCTGGCAGCCCAACGCCTTCAAATCACACTCCGACAATTGTTTGCCATCGGCCAGGTGCAGGCGAATGCGGGTCATGGCCACGCAGTCCAGTTGCAGCACGTTGTCGCCACCGCCCAGGGCGTGCAGCCATTGCTGGGCTTCGGACGCCGCCACGCTGACCGGTTGCGGTTCATCGTCGCTGATGGCCGGGGTGGACATCAGGGCGCGTCCGAGGGCCGGCATGGCCAGGCGAATTTCGTCGGCAATGCTGTCGGCCATCGGCCCGACCACCACCTGCAAACTGCCGCCCTTGCCGGGGCGCACCACGGCCATCGCACCCAGTGCTTTCAAATCTGCATCGCAAACCTTGTTGCGATCGACCATGTCCAGGCGCAAGCGGGTGGTGCAGGCACCGACCGTGATCAGGTTTTCGGCCCCGCCCAGTGCCTTGATGTAGGCCCCGGCGCGGTCACTTTGCGCCACCGCCGTCTTCTCCACCGGTGCGCTGTCTTCCCGGCCCGGTGTCTTGAGTTGGAAACGGCGAATACAGAAATCGAACACCAGGTAGTACACCACCGCATAGGCCAGACCCACCGGGATCACCCGCCAGCCGTTGGTGGATTTGCCCCAGCCGAGAATCATGTCGATGAAGCCGCCGGAGAAGGTAAAGCCCAGGTGAATGTTCAGCAGGTTGGTGACCGCCATGGACAGCCCGGTCAGCAGCGCGTGCAGCAGATACAGCAGCGGCGCGAGGAACATGAAGGCGAATTCGATGGGTTCGGTGACGCCGGTCAGGAACGACGTCAGGGCCATCGACAGGAAAATCCCGCCCATGATCTTGCGGCGTTCCGGCAAGGCGTTGCGGTACATCGCCAGGCACGCGGCGGGCAGGCCGAACAGCATTACCGGGAACATGCCGGTCATGAACTGGCCGCCCTTGGGGTCGCCGGCAAAGTAGCGCGACAGATCGCCCGTGACCATGGCGCCTGTGGTCGGGTCGGTGAAGTTGCCGAACACGAACCACGCCATGTTGTTGAGAATATGGTGCAGGCCGGTGACGATCAGCAGGCGGTTGAACACGCCGAAAATGAACGCGCCGAAGCTGCCGCTCTCCAGCAACAAGGCGCCGAAACTGTTGATGCCGTGCTGGATCGGCGGCCAGATCAGGCCGAACACCACCCCCAGCCCCACCGCGCTGAACCCGGTGACAATCGGCACGAAACGCCGCCCGCCGAAAAACGCCAGGTACTCCGGCAACTTGATGTCCTTGAAACGGTTGTACAGCGCGCCGGCCATCAGGCCGCTGATGATCCCGGCGAGCATGCCCATGTTGATGCTCGCATCCAGCACCTTGAGCGTCGACACCATCACCAGGTAACCGATGGCCCCGGCCAGGCCGGCCGTACCATTGTTGTCCTTGGCGAAACCGACCGCGATGCCGATGGCGAAGATCATGGCCAGGTTGGCGAAGATCACCTGGCCGGCATCGTGAATGATCGCGATGTTCAGCAGGTCGGTGTCACCCAGACGCAGCAACAGGCCGGCAATGGGCAGGATGGCGATCGGCAGCATCAGCGCGCGGCCGAGGCGCTGCAGGCCCTCGATAAAATATTGGTACATGGCGTTTCTCCCTGGATTTTTGTTGTTCTTCAGCTCAGAGGCCAATGCTGGTGGCAGGCGTGACGCACTGCGCCGGCGCTGCTCAACTTGAGCAGATCCTGGCTGATGCGCCGGCATTCGCTGGCGTCGAGGTGGCGCACGCGATCCTTGATTTCACCGATCTGCACCGGGCTCACCGACAGCTCGCTCACGCCCAGCCCGATCAACACCGGCGTGGCCAGCGGATCGGACGCCAGCGCGCCGCAAACCCCGACCCAGCGCTTGTGTTGCGCAGCGCCGGCACAGGTCTGGGCGATCAGGCGCAGCAGCGCCGGATGCAGGGCATCGACCCGCGAGGCGAGGCCGGCGTGGTCGCGGTCCATGGCCAGGGTGTATTGCGACAGATCGTTGGTGCCGATGGACAGGAAGTCGGCGTGTTCGGCCAGTTGCTCGGCCAGCAGCGCGGCGGCCGGCACTTCGATCATCACCCCCAGTTCCGGGCGCTCGGTCAGGCCCAGCTCGATGCACAAGGCATCGAGGCGCTGGCGGATGTGCAGCAGTTCGTCGACCTCGGTGACCATCGGCAACAGGATCCGGCACCGCGACAGCGGCGTGACATGCAGCAGGGTGCGCAGTTGCTGGTCGAGGATTTCCGGGCGGGCCTGGGCCAGACGGATGCCGCGCAGGCCGAGCACCGGGTTGGCTTCGGCGGGCAGCGGCAGGTAGTCCAGTTGCTTGTCGCCGCCGACGTCGATGGTGCGGATGATCACTGACTTGTCGCCCATGGCATCGAGCACGGCTTGATAGGCGCGGTGTTGTTCCTGTTCGTCCGGCGCGGTACTGCGATCCACAAACAGAAACTCGGTGCGCAGCAGGCCGACGCCGTCGGCGCCATTGGCCAGGGCATCCGCGGCCTCGATGCTGGAGGCGACATTGGCCGCGACTTCAATGTGCAGGCCATCGACCGTGTGTGCCGGGGTGTGCGCCTGGGACTGTTGCTGGGCGCGGCGTTGTTGCCGGTCCAGTTGTGTCTGCTGCACCTCGGCCAGGCGTTCGGCAGTGGGCGTCAGTTCCAGGCGACCACCGTCGGCGTCCAACACCACGGCCTGGCCTTGTTGCTGATCTAACAGCGTCGAGCCCAACGCGACCAGGCATGGCAAGCCTTTGCCCCGGGCGAGAATCGCCACATGGGAGGTCGCGCCGCCTTCGGCCATGCACAGCCCGGCGACCCCTTGCTCGCTCAGTTGCAGCAGATCGGACGGGGTCAACTCGTGGGCGGCGACGATGGCGCCGGGGGCTATGTCGTAGTGCCAGGCTTCACCGAGCAGGGCGCGCAGCACCCGTTGCTTGAGGTCGCGCAGGTCGTTGGCGCGTTCGGCCAACAGTGAACTGCCCAGTTGTTGCAATACGTCGCACTGGGCGTCGATCGACTGGCTCCAGGCGTGGGTCGCGGCGCTGCCGAAGTTGATGGACAGGTGGGCGGCATCCAACAGGGCAGGGTCTTCCAGGAGTGCGAGATGGGCGGCGAAGATCGCCTCCTCATCGGTGTTCCTGTGTTTTCTGGCCTGGGTCAGGGTGCCGGCGATCTCGCTGCGGACCTGGGTCAGCGCCGTGTCGAGCAGCGAGCGTTGCTGCACCGGGTCATTGCCGCCGGCATCCGTCGGCAGGCTGATGGCGTTCAAGCGAAACAACGGCCCGCCGACCAGCCCCGGGGCAGCGCAGACACCGTGCAGCACGCCCGCTTCAGGCGCGCGGTTGCGCTGGATTACTGAAGTGGGCGCGGCGGCGTGATGTTCTTCCACCCGTGCCGTGGACAAGGCGAGCAGCAGGGCTTGCAACGCGGCCTCCGCGTCCGGGCCCTGACAGCTGACCTGCACGTCGTCCTGCTCGCCGATGGCCAGTCCCATCAGCCCGATCAGGCTGTCGCAGGTGGCCGATTTACCGGCGAAATGCAGCTGCGATTTGCTTTTGAAACCCTGGGCGGTCTGGCGGATCAGCGCCGCAGGCCGCGCATGCAGGCCGCCCCGGTGGGCAATGCGGATGTGGCCGATTCTTTCCTCGCCGGCGAACTCGATGTCCACCGCTGCCGCCGTGCACTGACGACGAATGATATGCAGCAACGGCTCGCCGACTTTCACCGATTTCAGGGTGATGGGCCGCGCCTGAAAGTCCTGGCTATTGGTGAGGATCAGCAGGCTGACCAGGCTCTTGCACTGTTGCGCGACCTGATCCTGGTCATAGCGCAGCAGCGGCTGTCCGTTGGCAACCCGGGCGCCTTCCTGAACCAGCACCGAAAAACCCCGACCTTGCAGCTCGACCGTGTCCAGGCCCAGGTGCAGCAGCAGTTCGGCGCCGTTGTCGGCGCGCAGGGTCACGGCGTGGCCGGTGCGCGCGACGTGCACCACGACGCCGGCACAGGGGGCGTGCAAGGTGTCGTTGAGCGGGTCGATGGCGATGCCGTCACCCATGGCGCCGCTGGCGAACACCGCGTCCGGGACTTTGGCAAGCGTGAGCACCGGGCCGCTGAGCGGGGCGCTGAGGGTCAGCTCTTTATTGTTGTTGTGCATGGCTCGATCTCATAAAAAAGTTCGGATCAACACGCCGAACTCTGTAGGAGCCGAGCTTGCTCGCGATGACGTCGGTACATCCGAGGGGTCATCGGCGGCTGGAATGCCGTCACCGCGAGCAAGCTCGGCTCCTACAGGGTGGGTGGTGCTGCCTTAATGGGTACGCGTCACTTTGCTCAGGTGCCGTGGCTGATCCGGGTCCATCCCCCGGGCCACTGCGAGGCCGGCGGCCATCACGTAAAAGCTCTGGATCGCCAGGATCGGATCGAGGGCCGGGTGTTCGGCGCGGGTCAGGGTCAGGTCGCGTTCGCTCACGTCATCCGGCGCCGCCAGCAGAACCCGGGCACCCCGTTGGCGCATGTCCGCAGCCAGGCTCAGCAGGCCTGCCTGCTCGGCGCCCCGTGGGGCGAAGACCAGCAACGGGTATTGCTCGCCGATCAACGCCATCGGGCCGTGGCGCACTTCTGCGCTGCTGAAGGCTTCGGCCTGGATCGCCGAGGTTTCCTTGAATTTGAGCGCCGCTTCTTGAGCGATAGCGAAGCCGGCACCACGGCCGATCACCATCAGGCGCTGGCAATCACGCAGGGATTCGATGGCCAGGGTCCAGTCCTGTTGTGCGGCATCGCGCAGGCCTTCGGGCAGGGCCAGGCCGGCGTCGAGCAACTCGCTGTCTTCTTTCCAGTGCCCGATCAGCCGCGCACTGGCGCTGAGGGTGGCAATGAAACTCTTGGTCGCGGCGACGCTGCTTTCGGTGCCGGCCAGCAGCGGCAGGCTGAACTCACAGGCCGCTTCCAGTGGCGAGTCGGCAGCGTTGACCATCGAGATGCTCAGCGCACCTCGCTTGCGCAACAGGCGCAGGCTGTTGACCAGGTCCGGACTCTGCCCCGATTGGGAAAAGGCGAACGCCACCTGACCACTCACCTTCAGCGGCGCCTGCTGCATGGTCACCACCGACATCGGCAGCGACGCCACCGGGATACCCAGCAGTTGCATGGTCAGGTAGGCGAAGTAACTGGCGGCGTGATCGGAACTGCCGCGGGCCACGGTCATGGCCACCTGCGGCGGCTGGCGGCGCAGGCGTCCGGCGATCTCGATCATCTGTGGGTCGAGTTGCTGCAATTGGGCCTGCACGGCCTCGAACGAGGACAGCGCCTCTTCAAGCATTTTTGAAGTCAATGTCTTCTCCTTCGACCATGACGGCGGTCAGTTTCAGTGAGCGATCCAGGCGCACGCAGTCGGCCCAGGCGCCGGGTTGCAGACGGCCGCGATCTTGGATGCCAAGGTAATCGGCGGGAAATTGCGACAGGCGCTGGGACGCCTCGCTGATGGGCAGACCGATCTTCACCAGGTTGCGCAGGGCCTGATCCATGGTCAGGGTGCTGCCGGCCAGGGTGCCGTCCGGCAGGCGCACGCCGCCCAGGCATTTGGTCACGGTGTGGCTGCCCAGCTTGTATTCGCCGTCGGGCATGCCCGCGGCGGCGGTGGAATCGGTGACGCAATACAGGCACGGGATCGAGCGCAGGGCCACGCGAATGGCGCCGGGGTGCACGTGCAGCAGGTCGGGAATCAGCTCGGCGTATTGGGCGTGGGCCAGGGCCGCGCCGACGATGCCCGGCTCGCGGTGATGCAATGGGCTCATGGCGTTGTACAGGTGAGTGAAACTGGTGGCGCCGGCCTCCAGCGCCGCGACGCCTTCTTCGTAACTGCCCAGGGTATGGCCGATCTGCATGCGCACGCCGCGGTCGCTGAGGGTGCGGATGAGCGCGGCGTGGCCGGCGATTTCCGGGGCGATGGTAATGACGCGGATCGGCGCCAGGGCCATGTACTCCTCAACTTCGGCCAACAACGCGGTGTGGGCGAAGTTCGGTTGTGCGCCGAGTTTGCCGGGGTTGATGTAGGGGCCTTCCAGGTGAACGCCCAGCACCCGGGCGGCACCTTTCGGACGCTGCTCGCAGAATTCCCCTACGTCCTTGAGCACCCTGGAAATCTCTTCGCTCGGCGCGGTCATGGTGGTGGCCAGCATCGAGGTGGTGCCGAAGCGCACGTGGGTTTTGCTGATGGTTTCGAACGCGGGCGCGCCTTCCATGATGTCCTTGCCGCCACCGCCATGGACGTGCAGGTCGATGAAGCCGGGCAGCAGGTAAGGCAGGTCATTGTCTGCCGGGTCGCAGGCCACGCCTTGGATGGATACCACCTTGCCGTGTTCGTGGACCAGCCGGCCGCGAACCCAGCCTTGGGCGGTGAGGATGTTGTCTTCGGACATGTCGGGGTCTCGGTGCAGGGCGGCTTATCGACGAAGCTCGGCGACAAAGTCGTAGTAGTCGTTGCGGCAATAGGTGTCGGTGACTTCGATGGGGGTGTTGTCTTCCAGGTAGCCGACCCGGGTCATCAGCAGCATGGCGGTGCCGGGGGCGATCCCGACCAGCGCGGCGAACTCGTCCGAGGCATTGATCGCCTGAATGTGCTGCAACGCACGCACGATGGGTTTGCCGATGCCGTCGAGGTACTCGTACAGGGAATCGCCCACCGCCTGGGGTTTGGGAATGATCGAGGCGGGCAGGGTGCTCATTTCGATGGCCATTACCGTGTCGTCGGCTTTGCGCAGGCGTTTCATGCGCGCCACCTTGTCGTTGGGCGACAGGCCGAGGCGGATCAGCTCTTCGTGGGTCGGCAGGGTGATGTCCCGCTCCAGCCACTGCGAGCCCGGCACGAAGCCCTTCAGGCGCAGCATTTCGCTGAAGCCCGACAGACGTGACAGCGGTTGTTCCAGGCGCGGCGTGATGAAGGTGCCGGAGCCTTGGTTGCGGCGGATCAGCCCCTGCTCGAACAACACTTCCAGGGCCTTGCGCGCGGTGACCCGGGAGATGCCCAGCAGGTCGCTCAGGCTGCGCTCCGAGGGCATCGCCTGCTCGGCTTTCCACTGGCCGGCATGGATCGCCGCCTCCAGATTGCGCGCCAATTGCAGGTACAGCGGCGTGGGCTGGGTGTCGTCGGGACGCAGGGCGTGGAGGTCGTTCATGTAGGTCGGGTCCGATGCGGATGTGGGATTGTTGTCGCACGGTTGTGGGACGAAACGTAATACCACTTGAATACCATGTCAACGCGGTAGGGTGGCCGTTGGCTCAGTGAAAGCGGGTGTTTTCGGGGGTTCTGAGGGGCTGTGGTTTGAAGTGGTATTAGTGGTGGGGGATTTGCAGGCAAAGATCGCAGCGTTCGGCAGCGCCTGTGGGGGGGAGTGGTATCACCCCTGCAGGCGCTGCCGAAGGTTGGGGTTTTTTGAATTTATTTTTTGAGGGCGACCGGAGGTGGTGCTCAAGAGGCGTCGCGAAGAGACGCAGAATGCTTTCGTGGCGAGGGAGCTTGCTCCCGCTGGGGCGCGCAGCGGCCCTGAAATCAGTTAATGCGGTGTTGGATCAGGAACAGCCGGGGGCTGCTGCGCAGCCCGACGGGAGCAAGCTCCCTCGCCACAAAAGCTATGCCCGTTTCGCACAAAAAACGGAAATCAGGGCCGGATTTCGATCATCGTGCCATCCGGCACCAGGTTCCAGATTTCGCGCATGTCCACGTTGCGCATGGCCACGCAGCCGTCGGTCCAGTCCAGGGTGTGGAACAGGTCTTCGGGGGTGTCTTCGGTGTCCGGCGTGCCGTGGATCATGATCATGCCGCCCGGCTCGACCCCTTCGCGGCGGGCGCGGGCGGAGTCGCTGATGTTCGGGTAGGAGATGTGCATCGCCAGGTTGAAGCGGTCACTGACCTTGCGCCAGTCGATCCAGTAGAAACCTTCCGGGGTGCGTTTGTCGCCTTCCATCAGCTTCGGCCCCTTGGGCCTTTTGCCCAGGGAGATACGATAGGTCTTGAGCGGCTTGCCGTCGTTGATCAACTGCAACTGGTGGGCAGACTTGAGAACCAGGACTTTCTCGATGGGCTTGCCGTCGAGCGATCCCACGGCTGAAGCCTGGGACACCGCAACGAACGACAAGCAGAACAGGGCAAACAACCAGCGCATTGAAACGATTCCCCAGGAGGTGTCGCGACTATATCTATTTATAGATGTTTTTTAATTGGCAGGCTTGGACAGCGGCGGGATCGATTCGGACCTGACGGGGTAGACCTCGGCCCGCCGGTCAGCGAAGAAGCATTCTAAGGTACGGCCCACGGTGCGGAAAGCCAGCTCGTCCCAAGGGATGTCCGCTTCGTCGAATAATTGCACGTCCAGGCTCTCGGGACCGGCGGCGAAATCCAGATCCGCCAGTTCGGCCCGAAAAAACACATGCACCTGGCTGATGTGCGGCACGTCGATCAGGGTATAGATGCTCAGGTTGCGCACCCGGGCGCAGGCTTCCTCGGCGGTTTCACGAATGGCGGCCTGTTCGATGGTCTCGCCGTTCTCCATGAACCCGGCGGGCAGGGTCCAGTAACCCAGGCGCGGCTCGATGGCGCGGCGGCACAGCAAGACCTGCTTGCCCCAGGTGGCCACGCAGCCGGCGACGATATTGGGGTTCTGATAATGGATGGTCTGGCAACTGTCGCAGACATAACGCAGGCGCGAATCGCCTTCGGGAATGCGCTGGGTCACCGGGTTGCCGCACTGACTGCAAAATTTCATGCTTGGGTTCCTGAATGCTGTGCCTATCTTGGCGTGCGGCGGTGTCTGTCGGCAAGTTGTCGTTTAGCGACACACCACTGTCCGGGGGGTTGGGCGACCGCAGTGATTGGTGCATGATGCGGGGTAAGGCACAGATCGAGAACACTCATGCTGGACGAGCTACTGCATCGGGTAAGCAACCACACACCGCGCACGCTGGAGACTGACCGTCGTTTCCCCGAGGCTGCCGTACTGGTCCCCATCACTCGCAGTGATGAGCCAGAGCTGGTGCTGACCCTGCGTGCCAGCGGGCTCTCGACCCATGGCGGCGAAGTCGCTTTCCCCGGTGGTCGCCGCGACCCTGAAGACCCTGACCTGATTTTCACCGCCCTGCGCGAGGCCGAAGAAGAGATCGGCCTGCCGCCCGGCCTGGTCGAAGTCATCGGCCCATTGAGCCCGCTGATCTCCCTGCATGGCATCAAGGTCACCCCTTACGTCGGCGTGATTCCCGATTTCGTCGAATACCAGGCCAATGATGCCGAAATCGCCGCGGTATTCAGCGTCCCGCTGGAGTTTTTCCGCAAGGACCCGCGCGAGCACACCCATCGCATCGATTACCAGGGCCGCAGCTGGTACGTGCCGAGCTATCGCTATGGCGAGTACAAGATCTGGGGGTTGACGGCGATCATGATCGTCGAGTTGATCAACCTGCTCTATGACGCGAAAATCAGCCTGCACCAGCCGCCCAAAAGCTTTATCAATACCTGAAGCCATCATTCGAATGGCCTGAACACCTGATGCCTTGAGGACAACCCAATGAAATATCGCCTGGGCGACGCCCGTGTCGAAACCCATCCACAGAGCTGGGTCGCCCCCAATGCCGTGCTGGTGGGCAAGGTCAAGCTGGAAGAGGGCGCCAACGTCTGGTTCAACGCCGTGCTGCGCGGCGACAACGAGCTGATCCTGATCGGCAAGAACAGCAACGTGCAGGACGGCACCGTGATGCACACCGACATGGGCTACCCGCTGACCATCGGCACCGGGGTGACCATCGGCCACAACGCCATGCTCCATGGCTGCACCGTCGGCGACTACAGCCTGATCGGCATCAACGCGGTGATTCTCAACGGCGCGAAAATCGGCAAGAACTGCATCATCGGCGCCAATTCGCTGATCGGCGAAGGCAAGGAGATTCCGGACGGTTCGCTGGTCATGGGGTCGCCGGGCAAGGTGGTGCGCGAACTGACCGAACAGCAGAAGAAAATGCTCGAAGCCAGCGCCGCCCACTATGTGCACAACGCCCAGCGCTATGCCCGCGATCTGGTCGAGCAGGAACAATGAACACGCCTGAACGCCCCGTGGCCTCGCCCTGCGTGAACATCTGCGCGCTGGACGACGATGACATCTGTACCGGGTGCCAGCGCACGGTCAAGGAAATCACCGGCTGGAGCCGCATGAGCAACGACGAGCGGCGCACGGTGCTGGGGTTGTGCCATGAAAGGGCCAAAGCCAGTGGGTTGGTGTGGATGATCGGGGCAAAGCCCGGCAATTAAGGTGCTTTTAAGGTGCTTTTGTGGCGAGGGAGCTTGCTCCCGCTGGCTGCGGAGCAGCCCCATTTGACCTGCGTTGCAGACCTGTAAACCGTATGCTCAGATCCTGGGACCGCTCCGCGCTCCAGCGGGAGCAAGCTCCCTCGCCACAGGTTATTTGTCATCCGGTGATGAAGTATCCTGTGCGGCACATTCACAGGTACTTCTCCCTTTATGCTCTTCCTGATCGCCTACATCAGCAGCGTCGTGCTGATCAACTTCGCCTTTTCCACCGCCCCGCACCTGGACATCATCTGGTCCGCCTGGGGCGGGTTGGTGTTCATCTTGCGCGACATGGTGCAAACCCGCTTCGGTCACGGCGCGATCGCGGCCATGCTGGCGGCGCTGGTGCTGTCCTATGTCACCTCCGACCCGGCCATCGCCCTGGCCAGCGCCACGGCGTTCGCGGTGTCCGAGTGCATTGACTGGCTGGTGTTCAGCATCACCAAGCGGCCCTTGCACGATCGCCTGTGGATAAGTTCGGCCCTGAGCATTCCCCTCGACACCTTTATCTTTTTCGGCCTGATCGGTGCGCTGACGCCCGGCGTTATCCTCACCGCCCTGGGCTCGAAATTCGCTGGTGTCACGGCGGTGTGGCTGATCATGGCCTGGCGCCTGCGCAAGCAAGCCGTCGTCAGCTGAAGCCAAACCCTGCGGTTCATGTAAAATGCCGCGCTTTCTCCCATGGGAAGCCTGCTTCCCTTGATGATCCGCTTCTTTGAGGACCTCCAGATGACCCGTATCGGAACTCCATTGTCGCCCACCGCGACCCGTGTATTGATGTGTGGCTGTGGCGAGTTGGGCAAGGAAGTGGTGATCGAGCTGCAGCGCCTGGGCGTTGAAGTGATTGCCGTGGACCGCTACGCCAACGCGCCGGCCATGCAGGTTGCTCACCGCAGCCACGTGATCAACATGCTCGACGGCGCCGCCCTGCGCGCGGTGATCGAAGCCGAGAAGCCGCACTTCATCGTGCCGGAAATCGAAGCCATCGCCACCTCCACCCTGGTGGAACTGGAAGCCGAAGGCTTCACCGTGATCCCCACCGCCCGCGCCACGCAGCTGACCATGAACCGCGAAGGCATCCGTCGCCTGGCCGCCGAAGAGCTGGACCTGCCGACCTCGCCTTACCACTTCGCCGACACCTTCGAGGACTACAGCAAGGCGGTCGAAGACCTCGGTTTCCCGTGCGTGGTCAAGCCGGTCATGAGCTCTTCGGGCAAGGGCCAGAGCCTGCTGCGCAGCGTCGATGACGTGCAGAAAGCCTGGGACTACGCCCAGGAAGGCGGCCGTGCCGGCAAGGGCCGGGTGATCATCGAAGGCTTCATCGATTTCGACTACGAAATCACCCTGCTGACCGTGCGCCACGTTGGCGGCACGACGTTCCTGGCGCCGGTCGGCCACCGTCAGGAGAAGGGCGATTATCAGGAGTCCTGGCAGCCACAGGCCATGAGCCCGGTTGCCCTGGCCGAGTCCGAGCGCGTGGCCAAGGCCGTTACCGAGGCCCTGGGCGGACGCGGTCTGTTTGGCGTGGAGCTGTTCATCAAGGGTGATCAGGTGTGGTTCAGCGAAGTGTCGCCGCGCCCACACGACACCGGAATGGTCACCATGATTTCCCAGGACCTGTCGCAGTTCGCCCTGCATGCCCGGGCGATCCTCGGCCTGCCGATCCCGGTGGTACGCCAGTTCGGGCCTTCGGCTTCGGCGGTGATCCTGGTGGAAGGGCAGTCGACCCAGACCGCGTTCGCCAACCTGGGCGCCGCATTGAGCGAACCGGACACCGCGCTGCGCCTGTTCGGCAAACCTGAAGTCAACGGCCAGCGCCGCATGGGCGTGGCCCTGGCGCGGGACGAGTCGATCGAAGCTGCGCGGGCCAAGGCGACCCGTGCTTCGCAGGCTGTGGTCGTAGAGCTGTAAAAACCTGTCGGGCGGGCCTATACCTTCTATGGGCGCCGCACAATGGCTTTACCTGTAGGAGCGAGCAGGCTCGCGATGGACTCGAGCGCGCCGTGGGGTGTCAATTTCCCCCCGTTATCGTTCGCGACCATCGCGAGCCTGCTCGCTCCTACAGGTCATTCATCAATGTTCCAGGCCTGTACCCCATGAATTCGCAAAGCATCATCGTCCCGAAAATCTCCACGCTGCCGGTGCACGAGCCCCGGGCTCGGGCGATCGTGCGCTGGCTGGTGCGCAAGAACATCATCAAGGAAGAACTCACCACCTGCGGTCGTACCGGCAATCGCATGGGCCATGCCATCGGCGACGGTGCCCGCGCGGTGGTGCTGCACCCCGAAGCGCTGCCGTTCGGTGAACAGGTCAATGGCCTGGAGATCATCACCAAGCGCTGCATCTATACCCCGGCCAAGGGATTCCTTGGCGAGGCGGGTTGCGCCGAATGCCGCAAGGAAATCGGCGAAGCCCTGTTTGAAAGCCTGGAAGACTGGATGCCCGGGCGCACCGACAACTTCACCTGCCCGGAATGCGGACATGAAGACGACATCAACGGCTTTCTGTACCTGCAGGAATGCGGCTTCTCCAACCTGGGCTTCATCTTCAACAACTGGGCCGAGGCCGGGTTCAAGCAGAGCTTTCTCGACGAGTTTGCCGATTGGCTGGATCAGCCGGTCAGTTGGGTCAAAGTAGAACTCTGAACACCTGTGGGAGCGAGCTTGCTCGCGATGAATATTCAGGCCACGCGGGTTTCCGGACAACCCGCATTATTGTTCACGACCATCGCGAGCAAGCTCGCTCCTGCAAAAAAGCACCCCGTATATCTGTAATGCCAATAATACACAGAGTTTTACATTGAACCCGAGGGGGTGTCTGACTATAATGGCGCGCTTCCATTTTCCCGCTCGGGAGCCCCCGCGATGCTGCGTATCAGCCAAGAAGCTCTGACATTCGACGACATTCTCCTCGTGCCCGGTTATTCCGAGGTGCTTCCTAACGAAGTCAGTCTCAAGACCCGCCTTACCCGTGGCATCGAGCTGAACATTCCTCTGGTTTCTGCCGCCATGGACACCGTCACTGAAGCCCGTCTGGCAATCGCCATGGCTCAGGAAGGTGGCATCGGCATCATCCACAAGAACATGACCATCGAGCAGCAAGCTGCCGAAGTGCGCAAGGTCAAGAAGTTCGAAGCCGGTGTCGTCAAGGATCCGATCACCATCGAGGCTGACGCCACGGTGCGTGACCTGTTCGAATTGACCCGCCTGCACAACATTTCCGGCGTTCCGGTCCTGCACGATGGCGACCTGGTCGGCATCGTCACCTCCCGTGACGTGCGTTTCGAAAACCGCCTGGACGCCAGTGTCCGTGAAGTGATGACGCCCAAAGAGCGTCTGGTCACGGTCAAGGAAGGCGCCGACAAGAACGACGTTCGCGAGCTGCTGCACAAGCACCGCATCGAGCGCGTGCTGATCGTCGACGACAAGTTCGCCCTCAAGGGCATGATGACCGTCAACGACATCGAAAAAGCCAAGGCTTACCCGCTGGCCAGCAAGGACGACCAAGGTCGTCTGCGCGTTGGCGCTGCCGTCGGTACCGGTAAAGACACCGGCGACCGCGTAGCCGCCCTGGTCAACGCCGGTGTGGACGTGGTGGTGGTCGACACCGCCCACGGTCACTCCAAAGGCGTGATCGACCGCGTTCGCTGGGTCAAGCAGAATTTCCCTGAAGTGCAGGTCATCGGCGGCAACATCGCCACCGGCGCTGCCGCCAAGGCCCTGGCCGAAGCCGGCGCTGATGCCGTCAAGGTCGGTATCGGCCCTGGCTCGATCTGCACCACCCGTATCGTCGCCGGTGTCGGCGTCCCGCAAATCAGTGCCATCGCCAACGTCGCCGCTGCCCTCGAAGGCACTGGCGTTCCGTTGATCGCCGACGGCGGCATCCGTTTCTCCGGTGACCTGTCCAAGGCCATCGTGGCCGGTGCCTCCTGCGTGATGATGGGCTCGATGTTCGCCGGTACCGAAGAAGCGCCAGGCGAAATCGAACTGTTCCAGGGCCGTTCGTACAAGGCTTACCGCGGCATGGGTTCGCTGGGCGCCATGTCCCAGGCTCAAGGCTCCTCCGACCGTTACTTCCAGGACTCCTCGGCCGGCGCCGAGAAGCTGGTTCCGGAAGGCATCGAAGGGCGTGTTCCGTACAAGGGCACCCTGAGCGCCATCATCCACCAGTTGATGGGCGGCCTGCGTTCTTCCATGGGCTACACCGGTAGCGCCAACATCGAAGAAATGCGCACCAAGCCGGAATTCGTGCGGATCACCGGCGCTGGCATGGCCGAGTCCCACGTGCACGACGTGCAGATCACCAAGGAAGCGCCAAACTACCGCGTAGGTTGAGCCTTCCAGCAAAAAGTTAACGACCGGGGCTGTTTGATTCAGCCCCGAGTCGTTTCTGAATCACGACTGTTTCTGAATGACTTAGACGAGACTGAATCATGGCCCTCGATATTCACGCTCACCGCATCCTGATCCTCGACTTCGGTTCCCAGTACACCCAACTGATCGCCCGCCGCGTGCGCGAGATCGGCGTGTACTGCGAACTGCACCCGTTCGACATGGATGACGAAGCGATCCGCGAATTCGCGCCAAAGGGGATCATCCTCGCGGGCGGCCCGGAGTCGGTACACGTGGCCGACAGCCCACGGGCACCCCAGGCAGTCTGGGACCTGGGCGTACCGGTTTTCGGTATCTGCTACGGCATGCAGACCATGGCCGAGCAGTTGGGCGGCAAGGTCGAAGGCTCCGAACTGCGTGAGTTCGGTTACGCCCGTGTCGACGTGGTCGGCAAGAGCCGCCTGCTGGACGGCATCGAAGACCACATCGACGCGGATGGCCTGTTCGGCCTCGACGTGTGGATGAGCCACGGTGACAAGGTCACCAAGATGCCGGAAGACTTCCACATCCTGGCCAGCACCCCGAGCTGCCCGATCGCCGGCATGTTCAGCGACGAGCGCGCCTACTACGGCGTGCAGTTCCACCCGGAAGTGACCCACACCAAACAGGGCGGTCGCATCCTGTCGCGCTTCATCCTCGACATCTGCGGCTGCGAAGCGCTGTGGACCCCGTCGAAAATCGCTGAAGACGCCATCGCCCAGGTTCGCGCCCAGGTCGGCACCGATAACGTGCTGCTGGGCCTGTCCGGCGGTGTCGACTCCTCCGTTGTAGCCGCGCTGCTGCACAAGGCCATCGGCGACCAGCTGACCTGCGTGTTCGTCGACAACGGCCTGCTGCGTCTGCACGAAGGCGAGCAAGTGATGGCCATGTTCGCCGAGAACATGGGCGTCAAGGTGATCCGCGCCAACGCCGAGGAGCAGTTCCTCAACAACCTGGCCGGCGAAGCCGATCCGGAGAAGAAGCGCAAGATCATCGGCCGTACCTTCATCGACGTGTTCGATGCCGAATCCTGCAAACTGGACAACATCAAGTACCTGGCCCAGGGCACCATCTACCCGGACGTGATCGAGTCGGCTGGCGCGAAAAGCGGCAAGGCCCACGTGATCAAGTCGCACCACAACGTGGGCGGCCTGCCGGAAGAGATGAACCTGAAACTGGTCGAGCCACTGCGCGAACTGTTCAAGGACGAAGTCCGCCGTCTGGGTCTGGAACTGGGCCTGCCGTACGACATGGTCTACCGTCACCCATTCCCGGGCCCGGGCCTGGGCGTGCGCATCCTCGGTGAAGTGAAGAAGGAATACGCCGACCTGCTGCGTCGCGCCGACCACATCTTCATCGAAGAACTGCGCAAGGCCGACTGGTACCACAAGGTCAGCCAGGCCTTCGTGGTGTTCCAACCGGTGAAATCGGTGGGCGTGGTCGGCGATGGCCGTCGTTACGCCTGGGTCGTGGCCCTGCGTGCCGTGGAAACCATCGACTTCATGACCGCCCGTTGGGCACACCTGCCGTACGAACTGCTGGAAACCGTCAGCGGCCGTATCATCAATGAAATCGAAGGCATCTCCCGCGTCACCTACGACGTGTCGAGCAAGCCGCCGGCGACCATTGAGTGGGAATGATCCTGCGATAGGGTTGTTGTGAAGCAATAAAAAAACCTGGCCCCGGCCAGGTTTTTTTATGCCCGTCGTACACCTTGTGGGAGCGGGCTTGCTCCGGGCGGCGTTCCGACGAAAGCGGTGTGTCAGTCAACTGATTGACCGACTGACACACCGCCTTCGCGAGCAAGCCCGCTCCCACCATCGATCGCGTGCTCCTCAGGCGTGGCTGTCACTCGGGAGATCGGTGTCAGCCCGGCAATCGGCTCTGCAGGCTCAAGCCCATCTGTTCAAGTGCCGTCGACAATTGCGCCAGGTTGTCAAAGTGCACGCCGCTGACGTGGCTCCACGCTGGGCGATTGATGGAGATGCGCCCGTCGGCCAGGGTCTGGACCGCTGTTCGCAGGATCGAGTTGCTCTGGCTGCGGTGAATCAGGGTGTAGGTGCCCTCCGAGCCTTCGAACACATACATGCCCGGGCGATAAAGCAGTCGGCTGATTTGCTTCTCGCTGCGGCTGACCGCTGGTGCTTCAAGGCGCAGCAACAGATCGGCGTATTGGTGGTGGAAGGTCCCACGCTGGGTGTCGCCCTGTGAGAAGGGGCCGCGTTCGATTTCAATGCCCGGATCAGCCACAACGCTTTCGCCATGCCCCGGACTGACTTCTTCGATCCGCAGGCCGATGCCGCCTTCCAATTCGCTGATACCCGCCAGCCCCCTGAAGGTATTGGTACTTTCCACTCCGGTGAGCACTATCCACTTGCCCACATCATTGAGGGTCTTGTCCATGAACAGGATGTCGGCGGTCAGGTGGTTGGTGCACATTTGCTCTTCGATGCGGTTGAACAGCAGCGTCTTGCGATAAGTGGCTGCACAATCGGTGGCCTGGATGCGCACGCCGTTTTGCCGGGCGGTTTTCACCAGTTCCAGCTCATTGAACCGCCCGGCGGGGTCGGTGCCCAGGCGACTCAGGTACCGCTCCAGCTCCTCGGGCATGACACCGCTCTTGAAGTAGGCATTGAGGTCGGTCTGGACAAAGTCGCTGAGCAAGCGGCGCACGTAGAGGGTCTTGAGGCCTTGCCGGGCCAGCGCGGGCATGTTTTCGATGATCAGGCGCATGCTGGTGATGCGCCCCGGCGTTTCGCCGATGACCAGGCCGGGGGCAGCCTCCAAGGCTTGTGTCAGGACTTCCGCCACGGTCGTTGAAGCGTTGATCGGCACAATGCCCGGACGCGGCGGCAGATTGCCCCACGACAGGTTGTGGTAGAAGCGGGCGGCGGAGGACAGTAAAGCCCTGGCCTTGGCGGCGAAATTCAGCGCATATCGATCCGGGACGATCAGATCGCCATTAGGCCCGATCTGCACGTGCACGTGTGTCTCGCGGATTTGCATCGCCCAGCGCCTGAGTTCGGATTGGCGCGCGGGGTCAACATCGTAGGGTGTTTTCACCGGGCGGATGTCGGTCGAGGTCGAAGGTTGAGGTTGAGGTTGAGGTTGAGGTTGCGGGTCGGGCGCGGCAGGCAGCGTGCCGGGCTCGACCGACGGTGGCTCCGGTTCGGCCGCTGCCGAGTCGCGTACATCCAGTTCCAGCTCTACGGTGCACTCCTTGCCCAGGCACTGGCCGCCACCCTGCAAACCCAGGCGTGTCATGCGCTCCCAGGTGCCTTCAGCGTTCAAGCGCACCGGCATGGAGTGGACGAGCTGGTTGGGCCTGGCCGGGTCGACGATCGCCCAGAATCCGCCACCGCGCGAGTCGTTGAAGTAGCGCACGTAATAAGCCGTGTCGTTCATCAGAATGGCGAAGGGTGGCTCGCCGTCGAGGCGGTAGATGCCCTGGAATTTCCCCGGTTCGGTTTCCGGTTCCAGTCCATCCAGCAGCTCATTGGACTGATAGGTTTGCGCAATCTCGGGGACTTGTCCCGGTTCGGCCGGTATTGGCGACAGGTCCTGCGGGACAGGAAATGTTCCGGTCGGCCGCTCGCGCGCCAGTTCCTCGGACAACTCTGCCCATTCAGCCGCCTCGGCGGCGTCCACTTCGGCGCCCACTTCCGCCAGCGGTCCGGTGCCTTTGAGGAACGGCAGGTTGAACAGCACATCGATGCCATTGAGAATCGCCGCGATGACCCCGGCCTTGCGCTCGGCGGAGGTCTTGCCGTTGACCGCCTGATCGATATTCAGGCCCATGCTGGCGATGCCGGCGCCAATCACCGGCAATGCCACCGGCCAGCCTACCGCCGCCATCGGGCCGAAGACCTTCAGGCCGGCACTCAAATAGCCGATCCACAATTTTTTCAGCAGTTCGCTTTTGGAGGTCAGGGACAGATCGGCTTCGGCGAACATCGCGGTACGCGCCCCCTCACGCAACCAGATGAACGCATCCCCGATGACTGCCTGATCGTTCTGGTTCACCAGGTGATGATCGCTTTGGCCCCAGGTGTTGACGAGGCGGTTCATCAGGTCGCTGATGCCTTCGCTGATCTGCTGGCGGTCGGCGAGCGGAAAATGCTTGAGGAACAGCTCCCGTGGGCCTTTTTCGTTCAGCTGCTGCAAGACCCACCAGTGCAGGTCACCCGCGGTCTCCAGTACGTGGAATACCTGGGTATCGCCTGGCACGTAAAGGATTTGCCGTCCCTTGGGATCGCCGATGCGCAGGATGTCGGTCGCGGCATGGCCGGCGATGTCCAGTGCATACACCTGGCTGGATGTCGCTTCGGTTTGCAGGGTGTGCAAGGTGATCGGCCAGGTCAGCGGGCCGATGACTGCACTGATTGCAGTTTGAAAATCCTGGTCAGTCAGGTGGCCGCTGTCTCGGGCTTGCACGGCTTTGCTGAGGAAATTGCATTTGGCCAGGGTGCGGAAATCATTGCCGCAGTCGTTCCAGAACGCCTGCAGCTTGTTGCGGTACAGGGTATTGAAGTCGATGGCCCAAAAATCTTTCAGCACATCGCTGCCGTGCAGGCGTACTTCGTTGCTGGCATCGAAATTTTCCGCCTCGGGGCCAGCGGTGTAGAAGCCGCCGTACAGGTCCAGCAGGTCGGCGTTGTCCTGATCGGTGGCGCGAAAGCGGTGGATCACCAATTGCGTCAGGGTCTGGGATTCATAGGGTTTTTCGCCGTAGTGCTGCCAACCGGTGAACGACGGCGCCAGGTTTTGCGCGGTCTTGAAGCGGTGGAAATAAACCTGATCGGGGTCGAGGCCGACCACGCCGTATTTCGCAAGCAGCTGCGCGGCGACGCCATGGGCGGTGTCGTGCAGGCTTGGGCAGGCCTTGACCACGTGGGTGGCGATGATCTTGAGGGCGGCCTTGTCGGCGGCATTGGGCAGGGGGCGGGTTTCTAGCGCAGGCATTCACTCTGTTCCTTGAGAGAGGGGGAGGCCAAGCATGGCGCCTGTACTCAAGGGCGGTGCTTTACATATGTACCGCCTCGCGCCTGCGTCCATCCGCCGCGCTGCCCTTACTGTTTCGCAACCGCAGGTGTATCGTATTCGCCTTTTGCGGGCCCGGTGCCTGTCTGTCGATACGTGAGGTAGTTGAGTTCATGTCCTTTACCCGTCGCCAAATCCTCGGTGGCCTGGCCGGTCTTGTTGTCGTTGGCGTCGGTGCGGGGGGCGCGTCGCGTTACTGGCTGGGCAAGATGGCCGACGCCGAGGCGGGCCACGACTACGAACTGATCGCCGCGCCGCTGGACGTCGAACTGGTGGCCGGGCACAAGACCCAGGCCTGGGCGTTCGGCCCGTCGGCGCCGGGCACCGAGTTGCGGGTGCGCCAGGGCGAATGGCTGCGGGTACGTTTCATCAACCATCTGCCGGTGGCGACTACCATCCACTGGCACGGCATTCGCCTGCCCCTGGAAATGGACGGTGTTCCTTACGTGTCGCAACTGCCGGTGCTGCCGGGCGAATATTTCGACTACAAGTTCCGGGTGCCGGACGCCGGCAGCTACTGGTATCACCCCCATGTGAACAGCAGTGAAGAACTGGGCCGCGGGCTGGTGGGACCGCTTATCGTCGAAGAGCGCGAGCCCACCGGGTTCAAGTACGAAAAGACCTTGAGCCTCAAGAGCTGGCACGTCGACGAGGTGGGTAATTTCGTCGAGTTCAGCATTCCCCGGGAAGCGGCCCGTGGCGGTACGGCGGGGCGCCTGGCGACCATCAACGGCGTGCCGCAGGCAGTGGTCGACTTGCCGGCCGGGCAGATCACCCGTGTGCGCATTCTCAATCTCGATAACACCCTGACCTATCGCCTGAACATTCCGGGCGTCGAAGCGCAGATCTATGCGCTGGACGGCAACCCGGTGGAGCCGCGCCCACTGGGCAAGGAATACTGGCTCGGCCCCGGCATGCGCATTTGCCTGGCGATCAAGGCACCGCCGGCCGGTGAAGAGTTGTCCCTGCGCAACGGCCCGGTACGCCTGGGCACTTTGCGCTCGGTGGCCAACACCGACGCGCCCACCGAGTGGCCGCCGGCGCTGCCTGCCAACCCGGTGGCCGAGCCGGACCTGGCCAATGCCGAGAAACTCAACTTCAATTTCGAATGGGTGGGCTCGGTGTCGGTCAACGTCGACAACGGCAAGCCGCCGAGCCTGTGGCAGATCAACGGCAAGGCTTGGGACATCACCGACAAGACCTGCGCCGATCGGCCGATTGCCAAGCTCGAGAAGGGCAAGAGCTACATTTTCGAATTGAAGAACATGACTCAATACCAGCATCCGATTCACCTGCACGGCATGAGCTTCAAGGTGATTGCCTCGAACCGGCACAAGGTCATCCCGTACTTCACCGACACTTACCTGCTGGGCAAGAACGAGCGGGCGCAAGTGGCGTTGGTGGCGGATAACCCGGGGGTGTGGATGTTCCATTGCCATGTGATCGACCACATGGAAACCGGCCTGATGGCCGCCATCGAGGTGGCCTGATGCGTCAGATTCGACCCGCCGCGATCATCGATCGCAGCCGCGACCGTGACTTCATGCGCGAAGCCCTGTCCCTGGCCGCACAGGGCGCGGCACTGGGCGAAGTGCCGGTGGGCGCGGTGCTGGTGCAGGACGGCGAAATCATCGGTCGCGGCTTCAATTGCCCGATCAGCGGCAACGACCCCAGCGCCCACGCCGAAATGGTCGCCATCCGCGCCGCCGCCCAGGCCGTTAGCAACTATCGCCTGCCGGGCAGCACGCTGTACGTGACGCTGGAGCCGTGCAGCATGTGCGCCGGGTTGATCGTGCATTCGCGGATTGCCCGGGTGGTGTATGGCGCGCTGGAGCCCAAGGCAGGGATTGTGCAGAGCCAGGGGCAGTTTTTTACCCAAGGCTTCTTGAATCACCGGGTGCTGTATGAGGGGGGGGTGCTGGCTGAGGAGTGTGGGGCGGTGCTGAGCGAGTTCTTCAAGGCGCGCCGCGCAAAGCCTGCAGAATAGACACCGAACCAAAATGTGGGAGCGGGCTTGCTCGCGAAGGCGGAGGGTCAGTCAACTGATTTACCGACTGACACACCGCATTCGCGAGCAAGCCCGCTCCCACAGGGGGGTGTCTATATATCTGGAGATCGAGCTTACTTACGAGCGACAATCACCGCCCGCATCGGCGCCGGCAGCCCTTCGATGGTCTTGCTGTGATCCTCGGGGTCGAGGAAATCGCTGAGCGACTGATACTTCATCCACTCCGTCCCGCGCTGCTCCTCGACGCTGGTGGTGCTCACGTCCACACAGCGAACATCGCTGAACCCGGCGCGACGCAGCCACAACTCCAGCGCCGGCACCGACGGCAGGAACCACACGTTACGCATCTGCGCATAACGATCTTCCGGCACCAGCACCTGATGTTTGTCACCCTCGACCACCAGGGTCTCGAGCACCAGTTCACCGCCCTTGACCAGGCAATCCTTCAGCGCCAGCAAGTGCTCGATCGGCGAACGGCGGTGGTAGAACACGCCCATGGAAAACACCGTGTCGAAGCCTTCGAGGTTCGGCGGCAGGTCTTCGAACGGGAAGGGCAGGTGCCAGGCATTGGGCTCGGACAGGTAGCGCTGCACCGCCTGGAACTGGCAGAAGAACAGCCAGTTGGGGTCGACACCGATCACGCTGTCGGCGCCGGCACCGAGCATGCGCCACATGTAGTAGCCGTTGCCGCAGCCGACGTCGAGAATGCGTTTGCCCTTGAGGTCCAGGTGCGGGGCGACCCGCGACCACTTCCAGTCCGAGCGCCATTCGGTGTCGACGTGCACGCCGAACAGGTCGAACGGCCCCTTGCGCCAGGGCGACAGGCCCATCAGCGCGGTACGCATCTGCGCGCGGGTGGCCTCGTCGCAGTCGGTGTCCAGTGTCAGGCCGTTGAGCAGGTCGACCTGGCTCGGCTGAATCTTCGGCAGGGCGTCCAGTGCGCTTTGCCAGCGCTCCAGGTCGCCATGACCCTTTTCCATTTTCTTGTCGAGTTGCGCCTGCAGGGTGTTGGCCCATTCGGCCAGCGGCGTGCCGGCCAGACGGCGGGCGAGGGGGGACAGATCAATCATGGCAAGGCAATCAACGAGGCAAAGTTAAGACACTGGAACCACGGCACGACTTTCGAGAAACCGGCGGCCAGCAGGCGCTCGCGGTGTTCTTCGAGGCTGTCGGGCTTCATGACGTTTTCGATGGCGCTGCGCTTCTGGGCGATTTCCAGTTCGCTGTAGCCGTTGGCGCGTTTGAAGGCGATGTGCAGATCGGTCAACAGGGCGTGTTCCTGCGGATCGTTGAAGCGCAGCTTCTCCGACAGGATCAGGGCGCCGCCGGGCAGCAGCGACCGATGAATGCGCGAGAGCAGTTCGGTGCGCCGCTCGGGGGCGATGAATTGCAGGGTGAAGTTCAGCGCCACCACTGAGGCGGGCTGGAAGTCGAGGGCGAGGATGTCGCCTTCGATCACTTCCACCGGCAACAACTCCTGGAACATTGAATCCTGACCGTTGAGGTATTCGCGGCAGCGCTCGACCATGGCCGCGGAGTTATCCACAGCGATGACGCGGCAACCGTCGGTGCGCACATGCCGACGCAACGCCTGGGTCACCGCGCCGAGGGATGAGCCGAGGTCGTAGAGCACACTATTGGGCTGGGCGAACTGCGCGGCGAGCACGCCGAGGTTTTCCACGATGGTCGGGTAGCCGGGTACCGAGCGCTTGATCATGTCCGGAAACACCCGCACCACGTCCTCGTTGAAGGCGAAGTCAGGCACCTGGGCCAATGGCTGGGCGAAAAGGCGATCGGATTCTTTGCTCACGGCGGTTCCGGCAGTGTCGGTGGAAAAGGCCGGCATTTTAGCCAAGTTGGCGCGGGGATGCGCGGGTTGTCTGATAAACCGGCGGGTGGCCTCATTTTCCGGGCGAATGAGCCTTTGTGGCGAGGGAGCTTGCTCCCGTCGGGCTGCGTAGCGGCCCCAATACCCGTCAACCGGCCAACACCCCGCTAACCGGATTGACGACGGCTGCGCCGCCGAGCGGGAGCAAGCTCCCTCGCCACAGTGTTCAGCGTGATCGTTGGGTAAACGCTGACGCTGTGATCCCCCATTGCCCCAGCCAGTAACTGAGGATGATCACATAGGGCGCGGCATCGAACGGCACCACAAACCGGCTGATGCCAATCACGCTGTCCGAGAACACGAACGCCACGGCACCAGCGGCCGCCAGCAGCGCCGAGCGCTTGGGCACCTCGGTGCCAAGTCGCGCCAAGGCCCGCCAGAGCATGGCGCTGATGGCCAAACCGTAGACGATCACCGGAATCAGCAACGGCCCCAATCCATGGGCAATCAGGATCCCCAGCAGCACAGCGCCAACCACGACAGCAATGATCAACGACAACAGGGCCAACCGCCGACAATCACTCAGATAAGCCTTCAGATACGCCAGGTGCGCCACCAGAAAGGCCCCCAGGCCGAACACGAACAAATCACCCGGCAAGGCCAGCAACACATCGCCGATCAACGAGAAAATCAGCCCCAGGCTGATCCAGCGTCGATAATCGCCGGGCGGTGCGTCGTGCAGCCAGCCGAGCAGGGCCAGGACGGGTAGCGGCTTGACCAGCAGGCACAGCAGCGCGGCGTGCACGCTCAGGCCATAGAGGAAGGTCACCGCGCCCATCAGCGCCAGAATCAGCCAGCCCACGGTCAGTTGACCGAGATTGCGCAGTCGAAGGCGTCCACCGGCAATACTTCCGGTGCCCAGGGTTGCTGGGACGTCAGGCGCAAACGGCCGTTGCCGGTGGCGAACGCCTGAAAGCGCCAGATCGACACGCCAGCGGCGCCGACGATGCCGGCGTCTTCCGGGTTGCGGTAAACCTCTGGCCCCAACGAACGCAGCACGCCACCGGCCGAATCCTGGATCGACCAGCGATAACCCGTGGTCGGGTTGCTGGGCAGGGTCAGGATCAGGTTCTGCCCGTTGGTGAGCTTCACCGGGCATTCGCTTTGTTTTTCCACGGTCACGTTGTGTTTCGGCGGGGTGGCGCAAGCGGCCAGCAGCGCGAAGGCGAGGGGGACAAACAGGCGGGTGGGGGACATGGGGTCAGTGGCTCCGACGTTCACGACGAACGGCGAGCATAACCGAGATGAGACAAATTGTGACAGCAGAGGAGAGGGGGCAGGGCTGACGCCTTCGCGAGCAAGCCCGCTCCCACCTTCAGATCGCATTCTCAGGACAGAACGCGTTCACTGTGGGAGCGGGCCTGCTCGCGAAAGCGCTGCTCCAGGCGCTACAAGGCTGTCAGAACAACACCTTCGCCACATCCGCAAACCGCTTGGCGAAGTGCACGGTAATGCCGTCCTTCAGGTACTCCGGCAGTTCTTCGAAATTGCCCCGGTTCGCCTCCGGCAAAATCAGCTCGAATATCTTCTGCCGCCGCGCCGCGATCACCTTCTCGCGCACGCCGCCGATCGGCAGCACATGCCCGGTCAGGGTCAGCTCGCCGGTCATGGCCACGCCTTTTTTCGGCGGCTGGTTGCGTGCCAGCGAGAGCAGGGCACTGGCCATGGTCACGCCGGCGCTCGGGCCGTCTTTCGGGGTGGCGCCTTCCGGGACGTGCAGGTGCACGAAGGCTTCGTCGAAGAACTTCGGATCGCCGCCAAACGACTTCAGGTTGGAACTGACGTAGCTGTAGGCAATTTCCGCGGACTCTTTCATGACATCGCCCAACTGCCCAGTGAGCTTGAAGCCACGGTTGAGGGTATGAATCCGCGTCGCCTCGATCGGCAGGGTGGCGCCGCCCATGCTGGTCCAGGCCAACCCGGTGATCACGCCGGTGCCGGACAGCACCTGCTCGTTACGGAACACCGGTTTGCCCAATGACGTTTCCAGGTCTTTAGGGCCGAGCTTGATCACCGCTTTCGGATCGTCGAGCAGCTTGATCACCGCTTTGCGCACCAGTTTGCCGAGGTTTTTCTCCAGCTGACGGACACCCGCTTCCCGTGCGTAGCCGTCGATCAAGGCCTTGAGCGCGTTGTCGCTGATGCTCAGGCTGCCTTTGGAAACACCCGCTTTCTCAAGCTGTTTCGGCCACAGGTGACGCTTGGCAATGGCGACTTTTTCCTCGGTGATGTAGCCCGACAGGCGAATCACTTCCATCCGGTCCAGCAGCGGGCCGGGAATCGAATCCATGGTGTTGGCGGTGCAGACGAACAGCACTTTCGACAGGTCCATGCGCAGGTCGAGGTAGTGGTCGAGGAATTCGACGTTCTGCTCAGGGTCCAGGGTCTCCAGCAGCGCCGAGGCCGGGTCGCCCTGGTAGCTCTGGCCCATCTTGTCGATCTCGTCGAGCATGATCACCGGGTTCATCACTTCGACGTCTTTCAACGCCTGCACCAGCTTGCCCGGCTGCGCGCCGATGTAGGTGCGGCGATGGCCCTTGATCTCGGCCTCGTCGCGCATGCCGCCAAGGCTGAAGCGGTAGAACGGCCGGCCAAGGGACTCGGCGATGGAGCGACCGACGCTGGTCTTGCCCACGCCGGGCGGGCCTACCAGCAACACGATGGAGCCGCTGATTTCGCCTTTGTAGGCACCGACCGCGAGGAATTCGAGGATGCGGTCCTTGATGTCATCCAGGCCCGCGTGGTGGTTGTCCAGTACCTTGCGCGCGTGCTTGAGGTCGAGCTTGTCTTCGCCGTACACGCCCCAGGGCACCGAGGTCGCCCAGTCGAGGTAGTTGCGGGTCACCGCGTATTCGGGCGAACCGGTCTCGAGGATCGACAGCTTGTTCATCTCTTCTTCAATGCGTTTCTGCGCTTGGGCAGACAGCACCTTGCCGACCAGTCGCTGTTCGAACTGTTCAAGGTCGGCGCTGCGGTCGTCCTTGGTCAGGCCCAGCTCCTGCTGGATGACCTTGAGCTGTTCCTTGAGGAAGAACTCGCGCTGGTGCTCGCCGATCTTGCGGTTCACCTCAGCGGAAATTTCTTTTTGCAGGCGCGCGACTTCGACTTCCTTGCGCAGCATCGGCAGGACTTTTTCCATGCGCTTGAGCATCGGCACGCAGTCGAGCACTTCCTGCAATTCGTTGCCGGTGGCCGACGTGAGGGCGGCGGCGAAGTCGGTCAGCGGCGAAGGGTCGTTGGGGCTGAAGCGGTTGAGGTAGTTCTTCAACTCTTCGCTGTACAGCGGGTTGAGCGGCAGCAGCTCCTTGATCGCATTGATCAGCGCCATGCCGTAGGCCTTGACCTCGTCGGTCGGCTCGGTGGGCTGGTGCGGGTATTCGACTTCCACCAGATAAGGCGGGCGATGGTGTTTGAGCCAGGTCTTGAGGCGGACGCGGGTCAAGCCCTGGGCAACGAATTGCAGCTTGCCGTTCTCGCGGCTGGCGTGGTGCACCTTGACCAGGGTGCCGTACAGCGGCAGGGCCGAGGTGTCGAAATGGCGTGGGTCTTCCTGGGGCGTGTCCATGTAGAACAGGGCCAGGGAGTGGTGATCGGACTTGGCCACCAGGTCGAGGGTCTCGGCCCAAGGCTCTTCGTTGACGATGACCGGCAGCACTTGCGCGGGGAAGAACGGCCGGTTGTGGATCGGGATGATGTAGACCTTGTCCGGCAGGTTCTGGCCGGGAAGGGCCAGGCCTTTGCCCGGAGTATGACGGGTGGCGTTTTGCGGGTCGGCGTATTCGCTTGGGTCTTCGGGGAATTCTTGCTGGTCGCTCATTTGGGCACCTGCGCAATGGGTATGGGTCTTAGATGGGGCAGGTTGGCGGTGGTTTCAATGATGCCTTGAGGTTAATGGACTATTCGAAGGTGTATTCAGCAGGGATTCAGGTTAGCTGGTCTTGAGTGCGGCGCGATCAATTGTGGGAGCGGGCTGGCTCGCGAAGGCGGTATTTCATTCAAGATTGAGGGTGAATGACAGACCGCATTCGCGAGCAGGCCCGCTCCCACAATGGGTGTCCCGGTGACAATGAAAAAGGCGACGCCCTCACGAGCGTCGCCTTGGTTTCAACCGCCGCTACAACTATTCGGACAGTTTGTAGGCAATCACATAGTCCCCTTGTCTGGTCCCCAGTGAACCATGCCCACCGGCCACCACCAGCACGTACTGCTTGCCGTCCTTGCCGGTGTAGGTCATCGGTGTGGTTTGCGCGCCGGCGGGCAGGCGGCCTTCCCACAGTTGCTTGCCGTTTTTCACGTCATAGGCACGCAGGTACTGGTCCAGGGTGCCGCTCAGGAAGCCCACGCCACCGGCGGTGGTGAAGGTGCCGCCCAGGCTGGGGACGCCCATGCTCAGCGGGATCGGTACGGGCGAGCTGTCGCGCACGGTGCCGTTCTTGTGTTTCCACAGGACCTTGGCCGTGGTCAGGTCGATGGCGGCCACGTAGCCCCAGGCCGGTGCCTGGCAGGGCAGGCCCATCGGCGACAGCAGCGCTTCGAGCACCACGCCGTATGGCGCGCCCTTGTTCGGCTGCACGCCTTCGGTCTCGCTCTTGCGCGGGCCCTGGGCGGCGATTTCGGCGGCCGGGATCAGTTTCGACTTGAACGCCATGTAGCTCGGGTTGACGAAGGCGATCTGACGCACCGGGTCGACCGAGATACCACCCCAGTCGAACACGCCGAAGTTGCCCGGATAGACGATCGAACCCTGCAGCGACGGCGGGGTGAACGGGCCGTCGTAACGCATGGATTTGAAATCGATTCGGCAGATCAGTTGATCGAACGGCGTCACACCCCACATGTCACGCTCCTGCAACAGTGGGGGCATCAGGTTGAGGTCGGATTTCGGTTGGGTCGGCGAGGTATGGTCGCCTGCCACCGCACCTTGCGGTACCGGCACTTCATTGATCGGCACGATGGCCTGGCCGGTGCTGCGGTCCAGCACGTAGATGCTGCCCTGCTTGGTGGAGGCCAGGACCGCAGGCTTGACGCCGCCTGCGGTTTTCAGATCCATCAGGGTGGGCTGGCCACCCACGTCCATGTCCCACAGGTCGTGGTGGGTGAACTGGAAGTGCCAGCGGACTTTGCCGGTGGCGATGTCCAGAGCGGTCAGGCCGGCGGCATGCAGTTCCGATTCCGGGGTGCGGGCGCCGCCGAACTGATCCGGGGTCTGGTTACCCATGGGCAGGTAAAGCATGCCGAGCTTTTCATCGACCGCGAACATCGACCACATGTTCGGTGAGTTGCGGGTGTAGGTCTTGCCTTCGGTAATCGGCGTCGTATCGTCCGGGTTGCCGCTGTCCCAGTTCCACACCAGTTTGCCGGTGTGCACGTCGAACGCGCGGATCACGCCGCTCGGCTCGTCGGTGGAGACGTTGTCGGTGACGTGGCCGCCGATCACCACCAGGTCTTTGGTGACCGCCGGTGGCGACGTGGAGTAGTAGCCACCGGCGGTGAAACCACCGATGTTGGCGCGCAGGTCGACCTGGCCCTTGTCGCCGAAGTCTTCGCACATCTTGCCGGTGTCGGCGTTGAGGGCGATCAGGCGGGTGTCGGCGGTGGGCAGGAAGATACGGCGCGGGCAGGCGCTGGCCACCGGGGCGCTGGCGCTGCCGGTCGGGCTCTGTTCGGAGGCATACACCGCGTCGTCGTGATAACTCACGCCACGGCAGGTCATGTGCGCCCAGCCCTTGAAGTCCTTGGCGTTCTGGGTGGAGAGTTTCGGATCGAAGCGCCAGATTTCCTTACCGCTGTCCGGGTCCAGGGCGATCACCTGGCTGTGGGGCGTGCACACGTAGAGCATGCCGTTGACTTTCAGCGGGGTATTTTCGGCGGTGGTTTCCCCCGGATCGTTCGGGCCGGGAATGTCACCGGTGCGATAGGTCCAGGCCGGCACCAGTTTATGCACGTTCTGCGGCGTGATTTGCGCCAGTGGCGAGTAACGATCGCCGTGGGCGCTGCGGCCGTAGGAGTTCCAGTCGCCATCGGCCATGGCCGGCGCGGTGTTGGTCATGCCCGGCACGCTGTCGCGGTCCAGTTGACCCTTGAGTTCGCCTGGGTTGGTGAACTGGCTGGCCACTGCCGTAGCACCCGCGAGCACCACGGCCACGCTCAGCGCGCCGGTAGCCATCGGGGCGGGGCCCTGGCGCAGCAGCGGACGGCGCAACCACGGCAGCAACATGACGATGCCCAGCGCGAACAGCAGCGCCAGGCGCGGCACCAGTTGCCACCAGTCAAGGCCCACTTCCCACAGCGACCACACGGTGCTGGCGAACAGCACCAGCGCGTACAGGCCCAGGGCAGCGCGGCGGGCGGCGATCAGCAACGCGCCGGTCAGCGCCAGGCCGACACCGGCCAGCAGGTAATACAGCGAGCCGCCAAGCGCAGCCAATTGGACGCCCAGGCCCAGCATGACCAGGCCCATCAGCAGCAGCAGGATACCGAGCAGGCTCGGCAGCAAGCGGCTTCGACTCAAAGCACCTTCAGTGCCCATAGTGTGTTTCTCCTTGATGTTTCACGGGGTCCTGCACAAGTTCACTGTAGAAGACGATCCAGAAAGGGCATGGTTCAGATAAAACCGGTGGTGCCTTCTTCAGAGGGACTTTGTGGCGAGGGGACGCGCGGACGGTTTCCCGTGTTTCACCTACATTTAATGCACCGCTTCCCCCCGGCGAAGCCCTCGGCTAAGGTGCGCGGCTTCCCATTCTTTCCCTGCTTGAAGGCCCGGCATGACCGAACAGAACAACAACCCGCTGCACGGCGTGACGCTGGAGCACATCCTCAACGCCCTGGTCGAGCATTACGAGTGGTCGGGGTTGGCCGAGCGCATTGATATCCGCTGCTTCAAGAGTGATCCGAGCATCAAGTCGAGCCTGACCTTTCTGCGCAAGACCCCTTGGGCGCGGGAGAAGGTCGAACGCTTGTACGTTAAGCTGATGCGCACCAAGCGTCCGCTCTGACGATGTTCACCCGGCATCGTTTCATTGCCCTGGCTGCGGTACTTGGCTGGGCCGGATTGAGCATTCAGCTGTACCTGATTTTCTACTCGCGCTGGACCCTGGCGGCCAGTTTGTTGGGCGGCCTGGTCAGTTTCTTCAGCTATTTCACGGTGCTGAGCAACACCCTGGTGGCAACCGTGCTGACCTGTGAACTGACCTGCCGCGACTCCGCCGCGCGCCGCTGGTTTTTGCAGCCGTGGGTCAGCAGTGGCATTGCGGTGAGCATCGCCGTGGTCGGCCTGGCGTACAGCCTGTTGCTGCGCCATCTGTGGCACCCCGAGGGCTGGCAATGGCTGGCCGATGAACTGCTGCACGACGTGATGCCGCTGCTGTTCCTGCTCTACTGGTGGCACTGTATACCCAAGGGCAGGTTGCGGCTGGGGCATATCGCGCTGTGGATGATTTATCCGCTGGCGTACTTCGCCCATGCCTTGTTGCGCGGGCATTTGCTGGCGACCTATCCGTACCCGTTCATCGATGTGACGAAGCTGGGTTATCCACAGGTGTTCATGAATGCGACGGGGTTGCTGGTGGGGTTTGTGGTGATTGCGTTGATGGTGGTCGGGCTGGATCGGTGGCTGGGGCGGCGGGATTCTCAGCGGTAATGAGATTGCTTTCGCGAGCAAGCCCGCTCCCACATTGGTCCTGTATACGCCGATCAACTGTGGGAGCGGGCTTGCCCGCGAAGAGGCCTCCAGGAAAAAAATCACTCCTCGGGACTGTCATCCAACCGCCAATACCCCGCCGCCTTGACGAACTGATCATCCAGCCCGTGCTCATCGAGCAGCACCCGGCGGATCTGCCGCGATGCCTTGCTCTCGGTCGCGACCCAGGCGTAGAGGCTGCCGGTGGGCACCTTGACCTGCCGCACCGTGGCCAGCAGATGATCCTTGCCGCCCTCACGCAACACCCAGATCACGTTGACGTCGGCTGCGCTCTCCAGCACTTGCTGCTCTTTGCCGTTTTCCACTTCGATGATCACCAATGCCCGCCGGTTGGCCGCCAGGCCTTCCAGACGCCGGGCGATGGCGGGCAGGGCGGTTTCGTCGCCGATCAGCAGGTAGCTGTCGAAGATGTCCGGCACGATCATCGAACCCCGTGGCCCGCCGATGTGCAGGCATTGTCCGGGTTTGGCCTGCTCGGCCCAGGTCGAGGCGGGGCCGTCGCCGTGCAGGACGAAATCGATGTCCAGTTCCAATGTTTCCAGGTCATAGCGACGGGGCGTGTAGTCGCGCATCGCTGGCATCGGCCCGTCGTTTTTACCCGCGCCGAGCACCAGGGTATCCAGTGCCGCCTGTTCGGCTGCGTTTTGCGGGAACAGCAATTTCACGTGGTCGTCCGTGCCCAGGCTGACGAAGCCGGCGAGCTCGGGCCCGCCCAGGGTGATGCGGCGCATGCGCGGCGTCAGGTCGACCACCCGCAGGACCTCCAGGCGACGGCGTTTGATCTCGTGCATGACGCGGTGAATGGTCTGCCCGATCACTTCAGTCATCGGCTTTCTCCTGTACGAATTGAACGGCGGGGCCGTCGACAATGGCCTTGGCCGTGTTGTTGAGCAGGTCGCGCACCCGCAGGATTTCGTCGGGGCTCCAGCGACCGTGGTGCATTTGCAAGGCATGGCGCAGGTTGTGCACCGCCTCGTGGATTTCTGGCGGGCGATCGTGGCCGCGCAACGAGCGCTTGCTGACCTCAATGCGCATGCGCACGCCATCCAGCGCAATCGCTTGCTCGCTTAATGACAGACGACCGAGCTCGGTCACGCTGTAGCGTTTCTTGCCGGCCTCGGCATCGGCCTGGATCAGGTCGCTTTCTTCGAGAAAGGTCAGGGTCGGGTAGATCACGCCGGGGCTGGGGCTGTAGGCGCCGTCGAACATGCCTTCGATCTGGCGGATCAGGTCATAGCCGTGGCACGGCTGCTCGGCAATTAACGCCAGCAGCAGCAATTTCAGGTCACCGGGGGCGAACACTCGCGGGCCGCGGCCGCCGCGTTCACGGCCGGGGCGCTTCTCGAAGCCGTCACGGCCGTCGCCATGCTCGCGATGGGGGGAATGAGGGTCTCTCATTGATAGTCTCTCTCGTCGTATTTAGATACAACTTAAGATATATCTTATGCGGCTTGCAAGTTTTTGTTGAGAATGACTTTCATCGGCTGACGAACGGTTTTTACCTGTAGGAGCGAGCATGCTCGCGAAAAACGTAGGGACAACGCGGGCATTCAGGCTCCCCGCGTCATCGTTGACGTCCATCGCGAGCAAGCTCGCTCCTACAGAGAACCAAGGGTGCGTCAGCGCCGTGCCACCTCGACCGGCAGGCACTCGGTGTTGCCCCCCGGTTGCAGGAAGGGCGTGAGAATCGGCGCCATGCCCTTGAGCACTTGCACGGGCAGGGCCGAGGTGAACTTGAAGTTTTCAGCGGAGCGGCCGTCGACGAAGGCGGTCAGGGTGCCGAAATGGTGGTCGCCGATGTAGAACACGAAGGTCGCAGTACGGTTGAGGGACTTGGAACTCAGGATCCGCCCGCCGGAACCGATGGCTTCGATACGGTTGTCCCCGGTCCCGGTCTTGCCCCCCATGGCCAAGGGCTTGCCATCGGGTGTGGTAAAGCTGCCGGACACCCGCTTGGCGGTCCCGGCGTCCACCACTTGCGACAAGGCCTCGCGCATGGCCCGGGCGACTTCGACCGGCATCACCCGTTTGCCGACGTCAGGGTCGTTGATCAGTTTGGTTTCATACGGCGTATTGGCCGCAAAGTGCAGGCTGTCGATGCGCAGGGTCGGCATGCGCACACCGTCGTTGAGGATGGTGCCGATCAGCTCGGCGAGGGCGGCAGGGCGATCGCCCGAACTGCCGATGGCGGTGGCCAGCGACGGCACCAGATGGTCGAACGGATAGCCGACCTGCTGCCAGCGCTGGTGAATGTCGAGGAACGCCTCGATCTCCAGCATGGTACGGATACGGTTGTCCCGCGCGCCCTTGTGCCGGCTCTTGAACAGCCAGCTGTAGACTTCCTGGCGCTCGAACTGGCTGGCCTTGACGATGTCCTTGAACGTGGCGTCCGGGTGGTTCAGCAGGTAGCCCATCATCCACAGGTCCAGGGGGTGGACCTTGGCGATGAAGCCCTGGTCCGGCAGGTCATATTTGCCGGGGCCGTAAGATTCATAGAGGCGCTGCAGGCGATCGTCATCGAGTTTTTCGGTGAGCTTGGTGCCCTTGAGGTGCGAACGCACAAAGCTGTTGAAACTTTCCTGGCTGGCGTGGGGCAGCAGGTAGCGGTGCACCGCGGCCATGCGGATCGGCGTCGGGCGCATGCTGTCGAGGAAGGTTTCGAGGCGTTCCTGGGTGTCCTTGTTGCGGTATTTTTTCCAGAACTTGAGCAGGAACGAACTGCCCTCGCGGTCGGCGAACGAAGCCAGGTACTCCTGACGCCGCGGGTCACGATCGTCCATCAACAGTTCGGCGCTGTTGTTCGGGCCTGAATAGGTGGTGTAACGCACCAGGTCACGCATCAGGCGGATGAACGGCAGGTTGATCGACTCACGAATGGCGTCGCGCAGGGTCGGCAGGCGGCCGTTGTCTTCCTTGCGGAAGTTGTGGAACACGTGCAAGCCGCCACCGGTGAAAAACGCCTCGCCGGGGCTGGCGGAGTATTTACGGTCGAGCGCGGCGCCGAGCATGGTTTGCAGGTCGTGGTCCTTGTTCTGGATCAGGTAATCGACCACCCAGCGGCTCAGGCGATCCTGCTCCGGTACCTGGACTTTCTTCAGGTCCGGCACGCTCATGGCGCCGTATTTGTCGTGCAGCTCGGCGATGATCTGCAGGTAGGTGGTGAGCACGCGCATTTTTGCCGTGGAGCCCAGTTCCAGTTTGCTGCCCTCGTTGATGTCGAACGGCTGGTCGGTGCTGTCGGTCTGCACCCGCACCCGCGAGCCGTCGGGCGTCAGCTCGAACAGGGTGAAGCTGTAACGCACCTGGGTGGTGCTGGTGGGGGTCAGCAAGCGTTCGCCCATCAGGCCGATTTGTGCGGCGAACGCCGGATCGGCGAGTTTTTTCAGGTAGGCGGTGGCCTGGGTTTGCAGATCGCCTTGCAGGGTGCTGGTGGCTGAGAGATCGAGGCGGTCAAGGTCGTACAGCGGACGATTGAGCAGCCCCGCCAGACGACTGCGGGCCACGCTGATGCCCTTGTTGGTTTCGATCGGCTGGATGGTCGGCTGGGTCGCCCAGTCGCGATAGGTGACCTTGCTGGCCAGTGCCGCATCGGCGAACGGCTTATCGATCACGCCGTTCTGGGCCAGCAGGCGAATGTGGCTGTCGGTGAGTTCGGCCAGCTCATCACGACCCTTGCTCAAGTAGTGCGAAGGTCGGCGCTGGGCAATCATCAGGGACAGCATTTCGCGCAGGGCCAAGCCTTTGGCCGCCAGGGTCTTGGGATCCGTCGCATCGCTGGCCAGGGTCTTGTTGGCCTCATTGAAGTCGGCGCCGTACCACACCCGCAGACCCTCGGCCATGCCATGCACTTCGCCATGGCCAGGGACGGCCGACAGCGGCACGCTGTTGAGGTAATCACGCACTACGTTCTGCCGTGCCGTAAGCGTTTCCGGGCCGTCCTGGTAGGCGCGCACGCTGGCGGAGATCATCTGGCGGATCTTTTCCCCACCCGACACCGTCAGGCCATCGGGGGAGTGGCGGTATTTCTCCAGTTGGGTGGCCAGAGTACTGCCACCCGCCGACTGGCCGGGCAGGTGCAGCATCTTGGCCACCTGCGTATAGGCGGCCATGCCGAACCGCGGCCAGTCCACCGCCGGGTTGGCCAGGGGCTGGCGGGGGTCGAGCAGGAAGCGGTTTTCAATGAACAACAGGCTGCTGACCACCACCGGCGGGATCGCTTCGAAGCTGGAATAGAGTTGTTGCGGGTAGTTGTACTGGTACAGCGGCGCGGCCCGGCAATCGGTGATCGACAGACCGGCCTGGATTTTCTCCGAATAGGGCACGAACAGGCCCTTGTCGCTGTAGTTCATAAGGGCTGGGGAAAAGCGGGTCTGGGCAGCAATCACATAGTCGCGCTTGAGTAGCCGCGGCAGGAATTCATTCAGCGAGCTATAGCCCAGACGCAAGTCGAACGGACCGGCCCCCGGGTAATGGATCGCATCGCTGGGGCCGGGTTTGAGCTCATAACTCAAGGTTTTGGCGAACTTGCTCAGCTCCCGGGCCTGAAACCTGGAGGTGCGCATCTCCTTCTGCGCCGCCAACCCCACGACAATCGCAATGATCAAAATCAGCAACCAAAACGCCTTCCAGCCGTGCTTGGTACGACTGCGAGGCGGTTTTTCAGGTAATGGCGCTTCATCCACAGGTTCAGTCGGGACCACGGTTTTACTCGAATCGGTTTGCCATAAAGCGCCCATAGTCGACTGATCCATTCACGCAGATTGATCGGACTTGTCTGAAGCTTAGACGGTGGTTGGCGATGGTGAAAAAATTGTGAGTGGCCGGATGTCGTGGATCCAGTTTGCTTCAGGTTTGTTCACTGCTGGAAAACAGTCTCCTGTGGGGAGGGTATTTATCTGTGTTGAAGGGATTTATTTGTGGTGAGAGCATTTATCTGTGGTGAGGGGATTTATCCCCGCTGGGTGGCGAAGCCACCCCAAAACCATTCAACCCAGGTGTTTCAAAAGGACCGCGGTGGATGGGTTCACGACTGCTGCGCAGACGAGGGGTGCGGTGCGACGTTTCGCTAAATCCCCTCACCACAAAAAATGCCTTCACCAGATAGATGCCTCCATCAGGGAAAAGCCCACTACAACCAGCAGGCATCCCAAAGCGGATAATCGCCTATCTTCTCCACGAGGCCCGCCCTGAGAGGGTTGGCGACGATGTAACGAGCAAACGGCAGCAATTCCTCTCCATCACGTACAGCCCGGTCGTGAAAGCCGGGTTGCCACAACGGCCCTTGTCGGCCAGTGCTCTTATTCACAACATGGGTGCAGCGCGCTTTGACTGGGCCAACGACGTTACCGAGGCTTTCACCATGCAACTGCATCAGCCAATGGAAATGGTCTGGCATAACCACCCAGGCCAATGAATCGACTAACCCTGAGTCGTGCGCCTGGCGCAGTTGAGCAACCAGCAGCCGACCCACTTGCCAGTCAGAAAATATGGGTTGTCGGTAATGAGTAACAGCAGTGATGAGATAGGCACGACCGCTTTCTGAGTGTCGACCTGTGCGTAGACGGTGGGAGTTGGGTCTGGCAGGCAATCCGTTGCCTCCTTGAATGTGAGTGGTGCCTTCAGGCTAGTGCTCCATGGAAAGGATCGGATCGACAATGATTGTGGGAAAATTCGGATATCTGTGGTGATGGGATTTATCTGATGACAGGGGAATCATTTCTGGTGATGGGATTTATCTGTGGTGAGGGGATTTATCCCCGCTGGGTGGCGAAGCCACCCCAAAACCATTCAACCCAGGTTTGTCAGAAGGATCGCGGTGGATGGGTTTACGACTGCTGCGCAGCCGAGCGGGGATGAATCCCCTCACCACAAATGACTCCCTCACCACAGATAAACCCCCTCACTACTGATAATCCCTCACCACAGCCCTCAACCAGCAGCCGCCATCTGCATCGGCCTATTCAACCGCTTGTTGAACTCCAGCCACGCCCCCATCAGCGCCATCAACCCGGCACCCACCAGTGCGGTGAAAATCTGCATGGCAAAGGCGTCGTCGGTCAGGGCATTGAGCATGTCGGCCAGGGGCGCGAGCAGTACGCCCAGGCAGAAGATTTCCAGGGAGAAGCGGCCCATGCGGCAGCTTTGCCGGGCCAGCCAGTGTTGCGTCCAGCCGTTGTCGGGCAGCAGTTTGGCGGTGACGTAGGCCAGGGCGAGGAAGTGCAGCAGGCGGGCGGGTGACAGGTTGGTCTTGCTGATCGGGTACAGCCACTCACTCACTTGGGCCGGCACCAGGGCGTCGTGTATTTGCGGCCAGCGCCAGGCCAGGGTCATCACCCCGGTAATGATCACGTAAACCGCCGCGGTCATGAACAGCGGCTGGCGGATCAACGGCTGCGTCTGGGGCAGACGCGGGCGCTGGGTGTGGATCGCCGCAGCACCGCCCAGCACAAACAGCAGTTGCCAGGCGACGGGGTTGAAGTACCACACGCCGTCCTTGATGGCGGCCAGGTTCCAGCCGAACCACTGCGCGCCCAGGTACACCGCCAACGACAGTGCCACCACCACCCAGGTGTTGCGCACCATCAATGGCAGCGCCAGCGGCAAGCCTGCCAACAGCACGATATACAGCGGCAGCGGGTCCATCAGGTTGGGCTTGAAGCGCAGCAGCAGTTCATCGATCAGGGCTTGCTGCGGGTCGCTGATGAAGTGATGCATGCCCATTTCTTCCACCAGGTCCCGGGTTTCCACGTGGCTGTTGGCGAAGAACACGATGCCCATCAGCATCGCCAGCAGGAAGATATGCACCACGTACAGCACCCAGGCGCGGCGCAGAATTTTCACGCAGGCAATCAGGAACCCTTCCCGCGCCAGCACTTTGCCGTAGGCCAACACGGCGGCATAACCGGCCAGGAACACGAAGACTTCGGCCGCATCGCTGAAGCCGAAGTTACGCAGGGTGATTTGCCCCAGAGGGTTGTGGGGCACGTGGTCCCAGAAGATGAAGATCAGTGCCAGGCCGCGAAAAAAATCGATCCGGTGATCGCGCGCTATCGTCATGACGGCATGCTCGTAAACAGGTGTTGAACAAAGGACTAGCCGAAGCCTCGGAATGTTGCCCGCCGCTCATCGGCGGCGCGCAGGGTGGCCGCAAACGCCGGCAATTGCAAAGTCGGGGTATTACCGGATGTTGATAAGGCGTTTAACCGCTGGTCTGAAAGGTGCCGTTGCCTGTGATTTCTGACAGTAGACGGGCTCCAATGCTTGAGTGACTTTGAACCGTACTCAGCCAGGGACTTCACTATGAGAAGGTTGTGGAAGGGCTTTTCCAGCTACACGGTGATCGGCGTCGCCAACACCCTCATTCACTGGCAGATCTTCTTCCTGCTGAGCGTGGCCGCGGAATTTCGCCAGGCGGTCAGCAATCTGGCCGCGTTCTGCGTCGCCGCTTCGTTTTCCTTCTACATGAATGCCCTCTTCACCTTTGAACACAAGATGTCGGTTGGCGGCTATCTGCTGTTCCTGGCAGCGATGGGCGCGCTGAGCTATGGCGTCGGGCATTTCGGTGATGCGTGGCGACTGCATGGCCTGCTGACCGTGGCGTTGTTCTCTGCCCTGAGCCTGGTGTGCGGTTTCCTGTTTTCCAAGTACGTGGTGTTTCGCGAGCGTGCAGCATGAAGGTTTCGCTGATCGTCCCGGTATTCAACGAAGAGCAGGCGATCGAACTGTTTTATCGCGCCGTGCGCCGCGAACTGACGCTGGTCGACACCGAGGTGGAAATCGTCTTCATCAACGACGGCAGCAGCGACAGCACGGCACAAAAGGCCGCTGCGCTGGCAGAGATGGACGACCTGGTGGTGCTGATCAATTTCTCTCGCAACTTCGGCAAGGAACCGGCGCTGTTCGCCGGCCTGGAACATGCCACCGGTGACGCCGTGATCCCGATGGATGTCGACCTGCAGGACCCGATCAACGTAATTCCATTGCTTATCGAGCAATGGCAGAAAGGCGCCGATGTGGTGTTGGCCAAACGCCGTGACCGACGTTCCGACAGCTACTTGAAGCGCCACAGCGCGTCGATGTTCTATCACCTGCTCAACCGCATCTCCTACACCCGCATCGAAGAAAACGTCGGCGATTTCCGCCTGATGGATCGCAAGGTGGTCGATGTGATTCGCGCATTGCCCGAACACCAATTGTTCATGAAAGGCGTGCTGTCCTGGGCCGGTTTCAACACCGTGGTGGTCGAGTACGAACGCGCTGCGCGGGTGGCGGGCAGCAGCAAGTTCAACGGCTGGAAACTGTGGAACCTGGCGCTGGAAGGCGTGACGTCGTTCAGCACCGTGCCGTTGCGGCTCTGGACTTATGTCGGTGGCCTGGTGTCGTTGTTCGCGGTGCTGTACGCGGTGTACATGGTGCTGGACAAGGTTTTCAACGGCAACAGCGTTCCCGGTTACCCCTCCTTGATGACGGCCATTCTGTTCCTGGGCGGTGTGCAACTGATCGGCATCGGCATCCTCGGCGAGTACATCGGGCGCATCTACATCGAGGCCAAGCATCGGCCGCGGTATGTCATCAAGGACATCGTCAAGCGTGCTCGCCAGACCGCAGAAAAACCCTCGATGACCAAGAGCCTGTGAACACCATGACGCGGTTGGCTGAGGCGCCGGTGAGCCAGCAACGGCTGTATCGTGCAGGGTTGATGGCGTTGGTTGTTCTGGCGTTGGTGCTCAGGTTCCACGGGATTTCAGTGCCAGTCATCTGGTATGACGAAGCCTTCAGCGTGTTGCTCAGCCAGCGCTCGCCAGCGCTGATCTGGGCGACGACGGCCCGTGACGTTCACCCGCCGCTGTATTACGTGATTCTGCATTATTGGGGGCTGTTGTTTGGCAACAGCGTGATGTCCTTGCGTGGGCTGAGTGCGGTGGCCGATGTCGGCACGCTGGTGCTGTGTCTGAAACTGATGAGCCTGGTCGCTACCCCAAGAGCGACCTGTTTTGCCGCACTCATGCTGGCGCTGTTGCCGATATCCGTTCGCTACAGTCAGGAAGTGCGGATGTACGCCATGCTCGGCTTCTGGCTGATGGCGGCCACGGTCGCATTGGTGTGCTGGCATCGGCAATCGCAATCCAAAAGTTACGCGGCCCTCTACGTAGTGCTTATGAGTGCCGCGTTCTATACCCACTATTTTGCGGCGCTTTGCGTGTTGGTGCATTGGCTGTACTGGTCGGGATTGGGGACGGGGCAACCTGTCGCATTGCCGGCTCGAAAATGGTTGATGGCCAATGTCGCGATAGTCGCGTTGTACTTGCCGTGGCTGCCTCATCTGGTGGATCAGATGAGGCGCATGAACGGCCTCGAATGGGTGCCGCCAACGACATGGTCGATGTTGCCGGGGCTCGTGTCCCAATGCACGGCGATGATTTCGGCGGTCGATGGCGGGTTGTGGTGGGCGCTGCTGCTTTGCGCCTTGATGATCGCCTGTTGCGTCATCGCGCTGTTCAAGGCACCTGTCGACCGTCGCGCAACCGTGCTGCTGATCAGCTATTTCTTTGTCCCGGCCATCACGGTGTTCCTGGTTTCCTTGATCGTTCCCGTGTTCGTCACCCGCTACCTGGCCTTCGCCGCCGTCGGCTTACCACTGATTGCGGCGCTGGCGCTGGAGGGGATGGCAAAGCACCGACCGGTCATCGCCTTGATCTGTTTGAGTCTGTTCGCTGCCTTGGAAGTGCAGGGCGTGCTGACGGTGTATGCGCAGCAAGATGCCTCGAACGGGACCGAGGTTCGCAGGTTGGCCAGGCTGGACACGATCGCCGAGGCAATCAATCGCCAGGCCCAGGCGGGCGATGAGATTATCGTCGACGGCTTGTTCTGGTATTTGCCGTACACCTACTACAACACCACGGGCATACAGCCGCGGTTGTACATCAGCCAATCCTCCAGCGGGACGACGCGCAGGCCCAGTGACTACGGCGGCTGGAGTCTGATCCCGCAGCGTCTGGACTGGATTTTTTTCAGCGATGTCTCGAGGTTCAAGCCCGCTGCAAAAAGAGTCTGGTGGGTAACGGGCAAGCCCAGGCCGGAGGACGTGGTGAACTTCCCTGAGAGGTGGAAGCAAACCCTCAGGGTCGACGGCGGCGGTGTCGAAGCCCGGCTGTTCACCCTGGACGGCGGACGCTGAAGTCTGCACGGACCTTCAGCGCCCCACGATCGACATCAGGCCGCCGCGATTTCATTGGGCTCGAAACTGTCCGCCCGCGCCATCTGCCACATCCGCGAATAGAACTCGCCATTGACCTCGCCGGTGAGCAACTCGCCCGGCTTGAGGAACACGTGCAGCTGCGAGAACAGCTTGATTTCGGTCGCCGACATGCGTCGCACCAGGTGCTTGGCCGACAGTTGTGACGGGTGTTCCAGGCCAGCAGCGGCGAGCATTTCCGCCAGGCCCTTGAGGGTGTTGCGGTGGAAGTTGTAGACGCGCTGGGCCTTGTCCGGCACCACCAATGCGCGCTGGCGCAGGGTGTCCTGGGTGGCGACGCCGGTCGGGCATTTGTTGGTGTGGCAGCTTTGCGACTGGATGCAACCGATGGCGAACATGAAGCCCCGCGCCGAGTTGGCCCAGTCGGCACCGATGGCCAGGACGCTGGCGATGTCGAACGCGCTGACGATCTTGCCGCTGGCGCCGAGCTTGATCTTGTCCCGCAGGTTCAGGCCTACCAGGGTGTTGTGCACGAACAACAGACCTTCGCGCATCGGCACGCCGATGTGGTCGGTGAACTCCACGGGCGCAGCACCGGTGCCGCCTTCCTTGCCGTCGACCACGATGAAGTCCGGAAGGATGCCGGTCTCCAGCATGGCCTTGGCGATGCCCATGAATTCCCACGGATGACCCAGGCAGAACTTGAAACCCACCGGTTTGCCGCCCGACAGTTCACGCAGTTGCGCGATGAAATGCATCATCTCGATCGGCGTGGAAAACGCACTGTGCCGCGACGGCGAAACGCAGTCCTCGCCCATCAAAATGCCGCGGGTCTCGGCGATTTCCTTGGTGACCTTGTGCTTGGGCAGGATCCCGCCGTGACCGGGCTTGGCGCCCTGGCTCATCTTGATTTCGATCATCCGCACCTGGGGCGTTCGTGCCTGGGCGGCAAAGCGTTCCGGGTCGAAACGACCGTCGCTGGTGCGGCAGCCGAAATAGCCGCTGCCCAGTTCCCAGGTCAGGTCGCCGCCGTGTTCGCGGTGATAGGGGCTGATGCTGCCTTCGCCGGTGTCGTGGGCGAAGTTGCCGAGTTTGGCGCCCTGGTTCAATGCACGGATGGCGTTGGCGCTGAGCGAGCCGAAGCTCATGGCCGAAATGTTGAACACCGACGCCGAATACGGCTGGGTGCATTGCGGACCGCCCACCGTGACCCGGAATCCGGTGGGGTCGCTCAACGGCGCAGGGCGCATCGAGTGGCCGATGAATTCGAAGCCGGCTTGATACACGTCGATCAAGGTGCCGAAGGGTTTGTCGGCGCTTTCATTCTTGGCCCGCGAATACACCAGCGAACGCTGGGCCCGGGAAAAGGGCAGGGCATCGCTGTCGGATTCGAGCAGGTACTGGCGGATTTCCGGGCGAATGGCTTCGACCAGATAGCGGATGTTGCCCAGGATCGGGTAGTTGCGCCGCACCGCGTGGGGGCTTTGCAGCAGGTCGCCAATGCCGATCAGGCTGAGCACGAAGGTGACGGCGGTGATCGGCCAGAGCCAGTCGTGGTGGAGGAAGGGCAGGCTGGCGAGGGTGAATATCACGCAGACGGCAAAGAAGGCGTAGCGGCTCAGGAGTGACAGGCTCATACGGTTTCCTTGGGTTCGGACTCAATAAATGTGGCTACATACAAAACTATCGTGGGAGCGGGCTTGCTCGCGAAGACGGTGTGTCAGCCAATATCAATGTTGGATGTGATGGCCTCTTCGCGAGCAAGCCCGCTCCCACATAAAAGCGGTTCAGTTTTGTTTCAGGCGTTCTGAGCCTGGAGAAAAATGGAAAACAGCTCCGACTGGGACTTGATCCCCAGCTTGCTGTACATGTGTTTCTTATGGACTTTCACGGTTTCGATGGAGATTTCCAGTTTGCGAGCGATTTCCTTGCTGGAGCAACCGCTGAGCATCAGGCGCCCGACGTCCAGCTCTCGGGCCGTCAACTGCGCGCCCTTGAGTTGTTGCACCGATTCCTCCAGCTGCACTCGCCAGTCGCCTTGTACCGATGCCGGCACAAGGGCCACCACTTCGTTGATCTCGTAAGGCAGGCGCTGGCGCAACAAACCCAGTACCCACGGCTGGATCAGCGACAGCAAGGCAATCTGTTCGGCGCTGAAGCGCTGCTTGCTGCCCAGTGACAGGCACAGCGTGCGGTCGCCCTCCAGCTGACAATTAAACTGGATTTCGTCGGCCACGACATTCACACGAAAGTATCGTTGATAGTACTCGGTGAGTTCGAAATGCTCCGGCGCCACCTCCGACAGACGGTACAAACCGGTGCGCGACTGCTCGCGACAGGCGATGTAGAAGGGGTCGAGGAGGTACAGGCCGCGCAGGTAATCCTGAAACAACTGGTCGGGGCTGCCGTCCTCGCCCGGGCATTCGGCGAACACTTGCGGGTGCTGGTCGGCGCTGAACAGCAGCGCGACCCAGCTGTCGCAGGGCACGTACTGATCCAGCAGGCGGATTAGTTGAGTCCAGAAGTTGGGCTTGTCCAGGGCGTCGATCAGTTGCCCCACCGAACGGTGCCAGGCGATGTCGTCCAACGAGAGTGCCATGCATCTACCCCTATCGTGTTACCCCGGCGGCGTAATTTCCCGGCCGCGTGCTTGCTGCGCATACTGGCGCACAGACAGCGACCGGGCAATCTTTCCGGCGCCCAGAACAAGGACCACCCATGAAAGTCGAACTCGCCCAATTGGCGGGCCGTGACAACGACACGGCTTACAACCTCGAGCGCGCCCTGGCGGCAATCAATGCCTGCGCCGCCGACACGCAACTGATCATGTTCCCGGAAAGTCATTTGATGGGTTTTCCGTCGGCCGCGTCCGTGGCGGCAGTCGCCGAGCCGCTGGACGGCCCGACCGTCAGCGCGATTGTCGCCGCTGCCCGTGAACGCAAGATTGCAGTGGTCATCGGCACCGCCGAGAACGACAACGGCCGTTTCTTCAACACTACCCTGTTGATCACCCCCGAAGGCATCGCGCTCAAGTACCGCAAGACCCATCTGTGGGCGTCGGATCGCGGTGTTTACGAAGCGGGCGATCGCTACGCCACCTGCGTGTGGAACGGTGTGCGGGTTGGCTTGTTGATTTGCTACGACATCGAATTCCCCGAGTCCGCCCGTGCGCTGGCGCAACTGGGGGCCGAAGTGCTGCTGGTGACCAACGGCAACATGGACCCCTACGGCCCCACCCACCGCACCGCGATCATGGCCCGTGCCCAGGAAAACCAGGCGTTTGCGCTGATGGTCAACCGGGTGGACGCGGGTGATGGCGGGTTGTTGTTCGCTGGTGGCAGTGCGCTGGTGGATCCGCTGGGCACGCTGTTGTTCGAGGCCGGGCGCGAGGAAGGGCAGTTTGCCGTGACGCTGGATCTGAACCAGTTGAAGGCCGCGCGTCAGGATTATCGCTATCTGGATGATCAGCGGCTGAAGTTGCCGGGGGAGCTGGTTGAGCAGGCTTGTGGATTGCGCGAGCTGCTGATTCCCAAGGGCTGATCCGGACTCAGCGGTGTCCGGCCTGGCGCCTTCGCGAGCAAGCCCGCTCCCACAGGGGTAAGCATTCCAAATGTGGGAGCGGGCTTGCTCGCGAAGGCGCCAGGCCGCTGCCACAGGGGTAAGCATTTCAAATGTGGGAGCAGGCTTGCTCGCGAAGAGGCCATGACAGGCGACACACCTGCCTGATCGATCACCCAAAAACAACAATCGCAACACCCGAAACACTCTGCGCCGAACTCGGCTCTGCCATAAATCCAATAACATCCGGAGTAGTCGCCCATGGCTCGTTTGCAACGCACCCTGTCATTAGGGTCGGTGGTGCTGTTTGGCATCGCCTACATGACGCCGATCATTGTCCTCGGCACCTTTGGCATCCTCGCTCAATCCACCGCTGGCATGGTGCCGGCCGCTTACCTGGCGGCGCTGGTGGCGATGTTCTTTACCGCCATGAGCTACGGCCGCATGGCTTCGGCCTTCCCGGTCGCCGGTTCCGCCTACAGCTACGTACGCAAGGCCATCAGCCCGAAGCTTGGGTTCATCGCTGGTTGGGCGGTGCTGCTCGATTACCTGTTCCTGCCCATGGCGATCTGGCTGATCGGCGCGGCCTACCTCAACTCCGCGTTTCCGGCGGTGCCGCAGTGGATCTGGGTACTGGCCTTCATCGGCATCACCAGCGCCATCAACATCGTCGGCCTGAAACTGGCCAACGGCATCAATGCCCTGCTGATGCTGGTGCAGTTCCTGGTGCTGGTGGCCTTCGTCGCGCTGTGCGTGCACTACGTCGGTGGCGATGCCAGCACGCCGTTGTGGTCGATCAAACCGTTCTTCAATGGCGACATGCAGATGCCGTTGATCATGAGCGGCGCAGCCATCGCCTGCTATTCGTTCCTCGGTTTCGATGCGGTCAGCACCCTGACCGAAGAAACCCGCGACCCGCGCCGCACCATCCCCCGGGCGATCATGCTGATCACCCTGATCGGCGGGTTGATCTTTGTCGGCGTGTCGTACTTCGTGCAGATCGCCCATCCATCGTTCCAGTTCGACAGCGTGGATTCAGCCGCCTATGAGATCGCCCGCAACATCGGCGGCGACCTGTTCGTGTCGATCTTCCTCATCGGCCTGATCGTCGGACAGTTCGCCTCGGGCCTGTCAGCCCAGGCCAGTGGTTCGCGCCTGCTGTACGCCATGGGCCGTGACGGGGTCTTGCCGAAGTCGTTTTTCGGCACCTTGCACGAGCGCTTCGGCACGCCGATCAACAGCATCCTGCTCTGCGCCGTGGTGGCCTTGCTGGCGCTGAAACTCGACGTCACCACCTCGACTTCGTTCATCAACTTCGGCGCGTTCCTGGCCTTCAGCCTGGTGAACCTGTCGGTGATCTTCCACTACTGGATCGGTGGCGAAAAACGGGGTGTGCGCGAGTTCGTGCTGTTCCTGCTGTTCCCGTTCATCGGCCTGGCGGCGGATCTGTGGCTGATGGTCAGCCTCGACCACCTGGCGATCTACCTCGGCCTGAGCTGGCTGGCGATCGGTGTGGTTTACCTGGCAGTGCTGACCGGCGGCTTCCGTCGCCAGCCACCGGAGATGGATTTCCAGGAAGCCACCTGACCGCCCCCAACCTGTAGGAGCGAGCTCGCTCGCGATGGACTTCAATACGCCGCGGGGCATCAGCCACCCAGCGTCATCGTTGACGACCATCGCGAGCAAGCTCGCTCCTACATGGCGGACATGTGATCCTTGCCGTTTTCGAGTCAAAGGCCTTTTTCATGTCGACCTGTATCCATATCGCCGCCGCCCTGTTGATAGGCCCCGACAGCCGAACCCTGCTGGTGCGCAAGCGCGGCACCGAGGCGTTCATGCAGCCGGGCGGCAAGATCGAAGCCCATGAGCTGCCAATTCACGCCCTGGCCCGCGAGCTGGAAGAAGAGCTGGGGCTGGTGATCGATCCGGCGCAGGCGACCTTCCTCGGCCAATTCTCCGCCCCGGCCGCCAACGAGCCGGGTTTTGTCGTCAAGGCCGAGATTTTCCTGCTCAATATCGATGCGGATGTCACCCCGGCAGCCGAGATCGAAGAAGTGATCTGGATCGACCCGGCCACCGACGGCGGTCTCTTTCTTGCGCCATTGACACGGGACCTGATCCTGCCGTTTTATCGGGCGTCGCTGACCGCGATCGCCTGATCCTCCACGCCAGGGAGCTACCATGATCCCGCTTCAAGACTTGCTGATTTTCGCTGCGGCGCTGCGCCTGATGCTTGAACAACGGCGGATGGTCTGAGCATGTGGATCGAGCGGCTGGATGCCAGCCATGCCCTTGCGTACCGGGAGCTGATGCTCGAAGCCTACGACCGGCATCCGCAGGCGTTCACTTCCAGCGTGCGCGAGCGGGCGTCGATGCCGCTGAGTTGGTGGGAGTCGCGCCTGACCGGCAAGCTGGAGGTGGTGTTCGGCGGGTTTGAGGAGGGGCGGTTGGCGGGTATTGCGGGACTGGCCTTCGAGCCCCGGGAAAAGGCTCGGCACAAGGCGACGTTGTTTGGGATGTATGTATCGGCTGACGTGCGCCAGCAGGGCCTGGGCTATCACTTGGTGCAGGCGGTGTTGAGCGAAGCGCGCAGCCATCCGCAAGTGCGGGTGATCAAGCTGACCGTCACTGCCGGCAACGAGGCTGCGTTCAACCTCTATCGGCGCTGCGGCTTTATCCAGTTTGGTGTGGAGCCCATGGCCGTGCGAGTGGGGGAAGAGTACTTCGACAAGATTCACATGTGGCGCAAGATCTGAGGATCACCGCCATCCCCCTGTAGGAGCGAGCAGGCTCGCGATGGTCGTCAACGATTACGCTGCAAGCCTGACACCCCGTGTCGCTCTCAGGTCCATCGCGAGCCTGCTCGCTCCTACAAGACGGATAATCGCCTTAGCGAACGGCGCTGACGCCATCCAGCGTCGAAAACGACGTGTCCTTGGCCGTCAGCAGGAAATCGCGCATGTAAGGCGCATCCAGCATGTCCGCACGAATCGCCGCGTACAGCGTCGCGAACAAACCTTTCTCCCCCAGGCGCTTGCCCTTCACGTAGCCCCGTGAGCTGTATTCATGCAGCGCCCAGTGGGGCATGCCGCACACGCCGCGGCCGCTGGCCACCAGTTGCATCATCATCACCGTCAGTTCCGAGGTGCGGACCTGGGCCGGTTCGATGTCGGCCGGTTCCAGGAAGCGGGTGAAGATGTCCAGGCGATCGCGCTCGACCGGGTAGGTGATCAGGGTTTCCGTGACCAGGTCCTCGGGGACGATGTAGGCCTTGCTCGCCAGCCGATGCTGGTTTGCCACTGCAAGCATCGCTTCGTAGGTGAACAACGGCACATAGGTGATCCCCACCAGCTCCAGCGGGTCGGAGGTCACCACCAGGTCCAGGTCGCCACGGGCCAGGGCCGGCAGCGGCGCGAAGGAGAAGCCCGAGGCCAGGTCCAGTTCGACTTCCGGCCAGGCATCGCGGAACTGGTCGATGGTCGGCATCAGCCACTGGAAGCAACTGTGGCATTCGATGGCCATGTGCAGGCGCCCGGCGGTGCCACCGGCCAGGCGACCGATGTCACGTTCGGCGGCGCGCAGCAGCGGCAGGGTGGCATCGGCCAGTTGCAGCAGGCGCAAGCCGGCGCTGGTGAAACGCACCGGTTTGGTCTTGCGCACGAACAGCGGCATGCCCATGCGCTCTTCCAGTTCCTTGAACTGGTGGGACAGCGCCGACTGGGTCAGGTGCAGGCGGTCGGCCGCATCCACCAGGCTGTCGGCTTCGCGCAAGGCGTGCAGGGTCTTGAGGTGACGGATTTCAAGCACCGGATGGCTCCATGAGGAAAACTTGTGATCAACACGAAAAGGTTGAGTTTGTCTCATGTTGGTCTGGCTGTCGACAATAGCGCCATCTTTTACCCAGGAGCACATCGACATGGCCGTGGCCCACACCCTTGGTTTCCCGCGCATCGGCGCCGACCGCGAACTGAAAAAAGCCCTGGAAGCCTACTGGAAGGGCGACCTCGACCAGGCCACGCTGCAAAACGTCGGCCGCCAGTTGCGCGCCACCCACTGGCAATTGCAGAAAGACGCCGGGATCGACCTGCTCCCGGTGGGCGACTTCGCCTGGTACGACCAGGTGCTGACCCATTCCCTGACCTTCGGCGTGATCCCCGAGCGCTTTGCCAGCACCCTGGGCGATTGCGGCCTGCCGACCCTCGACACCCTGTTCGCCATGGCCCGTGGTGCCACGGCGAGTTGCTGCGGCGGCGAGCATGGCCAGGCGCAATATGCCCAGGAACTGACCAAGTGGTTCGACACCAACTACCACTACCTGGTCCCGGAATTCACTGCCGATCAGCGCTTCAAGTTGAGCTGGGAGCAGTTGTTCGATGAAGTCGAGCAAGCCAAGGCTCTCGGTCACAGCATCAAGCCGGTGATCATCGGCCCGTTGACCTACCTGTGGCTGGGCAAGGCCAAAGGCAACGACTTCGACAAACTCGACCTGCTGGAACGGCTGCTGCCGATCTACGGCGAGATCCTCGGCCGTCTCGCGGGGCAGGGTGTGGAGTGGGTGCAGATCGACGAGCCGATCCTGACCCTCGACCTGCCGCAGGAATGGAAAAACGCGTTCGAACGCGCTTACCACATCCTGCAGTATTCGCCGTTGAAAAAACTGGTGGCGACCTACTTCAGCGGCCTGCAGGACAATCTCGGCCTGGCGGTCGGCCTGCCGGTGCAGGGCCTGCACATCGACGCCGTGCGTGCGCCGGACCAATTGCTGCACGTGCTCGATCGCCTGCCCATCTACAAGGTTCTTTCGGTGGGACTGGTCAACGGTCGCAACGTCTGGCGCTGCGAACTGGAGCCGGTGCTGGAGCAACTGCAGTTTGCCCAGGAGCGATTTGGCGACAACCTGTGGGTCAGCAGTTCCTGCTCGCTGCTGCACAGCCCGGTGGACCTGGAGCGCGAAGACAAACTCGACCCTGAGCTGAAAAGCTGGCTGGCGTTTGCCGTGCAAAAGTGTGGCGAAATTGCCGTGCTGCGCGATGCGCTCAACGATCCCCAGGCACCGACAGTACAAGCCGCGTTGGCCGAAAGCCGCGCCACTGCCGCCAGCCGTGCGCAGTCGCCACGTATTCATAAAACCGAAGTGCAGGCACGGATCAACGCCATCGGTGCCCAGGACAGCCAACGTCAGTCGCCGTTTGCCCAGCGCATCGAGCAGCAGCGCGCACGCCTGAAACTGCCGACGTTCCCGACCACCACCATTGGCTCGTTCCCGCAGACCGGTTCGATTCGGCTGGCGCGTCAGGCGTTCAAGCAGGGCAAGCTGTCGGCCAACGATTACAACGATGCCATGCATCACGAAATCCGCCATGCAGTGCAGATTCAGGAGCGCCTGGGACTGGACGTGCTGGTGCACGGTGAAGCCGAGCGCAACGACATGGTCGAGTATTTTGCCGAGCAGCTTGACGGGTATGCCTTCACCCGTTTCGGTTGGGTGCAGAGCTACGGTTCGCGCTGTGTGAAACCGGCGATCATCTACGGCGACCTTAGCCGCCCGAAAGCCATGACCGTGGACTGGATCAGCTATGCCCAGCGCCAGACCGACAAGGTCATGAAGGGCATGCTCACCGGCCCCGTGACCATGTTGATGTGGTCGTTCCCCCGCGAAGACGTATCGCGCAAAGTCCAGGCACAGCAGTTGGCGCTGGCCCTGCGCGACGAGGTGGTGGACCTGGAGGCTGCCGGCATCAAGATCGTGCAGATCGACGAAGCCGCGTTCCGCGAAGGCCTGCCGCTGCGCCGTGAGCAATGGCGGGAATACCTGGACTGGGCGGTGGAAGCGTTCCGCTTGAGCGCCAGCGGTGTGCGGGATGAAACCCAGATCCACACTCACATGTGCTACAGCGAATTCAATGATGTGATCGAGGCCATTGCGGCGATGGACGCCGATGTGATCACCATCGAAACCTCGCGCTCGGACATGGAGCTGCTGGAGGCGTTCAAGGCGTTCGACTACCCTAACGACATCGGCCCGGGCGTCTACGACATCCACTCGCCACGGGTGCCGGACACGGCTGAGATGGTCAAGTTGATGAGCAAGGCGGTGCAGCGAATCCCCGCCGAGCGCCTGTGGGTCAACCCCGATTGCGGCCTGAAGACCCGCGCCTGGCCGGAGACCGAAGCGGCCCTGGTAAACATGGTCGCCGCCGCACGGCAACTGCGCAGCCAATTGGCGTAAACACAACCTGTGGGAGCGGGCTTGCCCGCGAAGACGGTATTCCAGCCACATCAATTGTGTTGGATGCACCGGCCTCTTCGCGAGCAAGCCCGCTCCCACAGATGTTTGTGCCCACCGCAATAGGTGTGAATAACACAGAACCTGTGGGAGCGGGCTTGCTCGCGAAGGCGGTATTCCGGGCACAGCAACTGTGTTGGATGTACTGGCCTCTTCGCGAGCAAGCCCGCTCCCACAGATGTTTGTGCCCACTGCAATAGGTGTGAACAACACAGAACCTGTGCGAGCGGACTTGCCCGCGAAGACGGTATTGCAGGCACAGCAACTGTGTTGGATGTACTGGCCTCTTCGCGAGCAAGCCCGCTCCCACAGGGTGGTGACTCAGAGGTTATTGAAGTACGGCAGCACCGCCGATTTTTTGCCGATGTCGGCATAAGGCAGCTCGGCATTGTCGGCGTGGGTCAGGAAGCGGTGCTCGGGCAATTTCAGGTGCGCTTTTTCGAAGCCGCCAAACGCCGGCGCGGCCTTGGAATAATGGAAATGGGCATACCACAGCACTCTGGGCGGTGTGTGCGTACGGTCCCAGATCTCGTACTCCTGCATGAAATCGTGGCGACCATCCTTGCGCTTGCCCAGGTGCTTGAGCGGGCTGGTCTTGCGGATCTCGACCACGCCTTGCCTGAGCAGATCCTCGAGCATGCCATCGGTGGGGTTCTGGCTCGCCAGCGACTGGCGGGTGCGTAGCCTGCGGCCGGTGGCGATCAACTCGCTGGCTTTTTCCCGCAACTGCTGCACCAGCACATCCCTTGGAGCCAGTTCTTCGATCGCCAGGGCGCGACGACTCAGTTCCTTCGCCTCGCTGAGCATCATGTGTTCCAGGTCCACCGGCAGCATGTCCTGATTGGCGTAAGCTTCGACCCGACCTCGATAGGTGTCCTGGGATTGCAGGCGCTGTCGGGCCTCGGCCAACAACAACTCGAGGTTGCGGGGTTGGGCCTGAGCGGGCTGTGGCGGCGGGTTCAGCAGTCGGGCCTTGCCATTGGCGCCCAGCTCCCAGGTCTCCAAGTAACCCCGTTGCCCGGTCAGGGTATAGCGATGGGTCCGGGTCGTGGGCTCCCAGCGCTCCTCGCCGATCAGCCATTGATCGTTCTCGGTGCGGAAGACCTTTTTGCTGCTTGGCCCTGCTGGCGTCGCCGGTGCAGGCAGGTTGATCGCCTTGCGTGCGCGATCGGTCAACTTCAGCAGGCCGTCAATCAGCCGCGGCACCGCCGCCAGATGAAAATGCTGTGGGTAACTGGCCGTCCAGGCATTCATCTCGCGCAGGAACTCGCTGTACTGCTCGATGCAATCCTGAAAAATCTGGCTGCGTTGGGCGCGGGTCGCACTGACCTGCGGCAGACTGAATTGGGTGAACAGCGCCCGTTCGACCCGCTCCCTGATATCCAGCATCTGCCCCTGAAGAAAGAACCACGACAAATCCGTGCTGGTGTCAAAACGCGTCACCACATCCAGCAGGTGGCCGGTTTTCAAATTGAGCAGGTTCACCTCGGTCAGGCGTGAGTTGAACATCATCACTTCCGGGGTCAGCTTGGCCTTGTCAGCGTTGACCGTGATGCGCTGGTACCAATGGTTGAGCTCGCGCAGGTGAGCTTCGATCGAGTCGAAGGTATCGAGCATTTCCAGTCGCAGTTTCCTGATGTCTTCCAGTACCCGCAGCCGTTGTGCCAGGCCGGCGACAGGCATCGTCGACAGCGTGTCCGTGAGTGCATCAATGCTATCGAGCAACTCATCGGCGCGATGATTGACCAGAAATGTGCGCTGCTTGAAACGGTCGGCGAGTATCAGCGCGGCATCGCTCTGGAAGTCCAGCAGCACGCGTTTTTTGTTGCCGTGGGTCAACGGCGCCAGATCAGCCAGGGTCTGGTAATAGCGCCCGGCCATTTCGATATCGGCTACGCAGGCGGCTTCCGCTTGTTGCCTGAGCGTCAGCACACGATCGCTTCGCAACCCCTCGTTGTAGGCGGCCAGAGTGGCTTCGGTCTGTTTAAGGCGCGCATCGATTCGCGGCGCGAAATCATCGGCGGCCTGGGTCAAGGCATGCACACGGCGGAACGTCTCGTCGACCCACCAGCGCGGCAGGCGCTCACGGATCGCCTGTGGCCAGACCGGGTCGAGGGTGTCCGCCAGATGCCCGAGCATATTGCCGCCACCCAGGCCGCCGCCTTCGAACGCCACGCCATACACGCCAAAGTAGGTGTCCCAGTGTCCAGCTTCATCCAGGGCGATGGGCTGCTTGAAGGTCTTCTGCGTGGTGCCTTTCAAACGCCAGTTGCGCGAATCCTTGCTGTGCTCGACCTGGAACACCCGCCCCTGACGCACGATGAAATCGCCATCGGCATGGCGATAAATGTTGCGATAAACGCCATGGGTGGCCGGTCGCAGCCCCGCCAGCGAGAGCGGTCTTTCATACTCGTAACCGTCGAAGCGCTGAGCCAGTCGGCGAGCAATGTCCAGGGTGGACGATTGCAGGGCGCCCCGTTGATGCATGGCCGTCAGCTGGCGCGTTCGGGTCGCTGCGCGAGCGCTTTTAGGCGGGCCGACGACAATGCCGGGCAGGATATCCATGGCCGCATCGATCAGGCACAGCAGCACCGATTCGACTTCTGCCAGACCGTCGCCCACCTCGCCGCGCACGAAGGCCGAAACCGCCAGGTTGGCGCTGTTCCAGGCATCGTACAAAGCCAGCGCGGTGCCGACGAAGGGCACCATGCCGAGGGCCATCTTCATGTAGTTGAAGGCGCGCGGACCCTGCAGCGCATAGCGCTCCCGGTACAGGTCCGCGTTGGAGCGGGAGGTGACGCGATGGGCTTCGATCAGGCGGCCCATGTGGGTGTTGAGTTGGTGCGCGGCCAGGGAGGTGGTGGCGGGCCAGCGCGTTCCCAGCGCGATCATCCCGTCAAAATGCTTGAGCATGGCCTGATTGATCCGGCTGGCGTGGGCCTGTACCGAACCCTGCAAGGCGCGCCCCGCCAGGTAGCTGACCATCTCGTCGCGCAGGCACAGGTTGAACAGGGCCTTGCGCGCCGTCTCCAACGTGTCGTACCGCCGCAGGAACTGCCCGTCGGGGCTGTCCGGCAGATAGAGCAGGGTCATGCCGCTGTGCTGTTCTTCGATGAAGGTCACACCGGCCAGGGTGACGGGGCCTTCATTGGGCGTGTCCTTGCCGCCGGCACTCAGGATCGCTGGCCACAACGCGATGCGTTTGCCATCGATAGCCCAGGCCTGTGGGGTATCGGCGTCGATGGCGATGTACAAAACCTTGAGCTCATCACTATTGATCTGCTGTTGCAGGCGAGCGGTTTCGCCTTGCAGTTTGAGCATCAGGCGCCAGGGTTCGAGCAGGCATTCACGACGATGCTCGCTGACGAATGCGGGCTCGTCGACGACGCCCATGAAGGCGTTGCGGATCAACGCTTCATAGGCCTGGGCCAGGTCCAGTTCGGGCAAGACCTTGCGCAACCAGGGCAGGGTGATGGCGTTGCTCAGTGTCTGACGTTCGTTGGCATCGGCGCTGCTGACTTCCACCTTCATGAACGACAAGCGCAGTAGCAAGGGCTCCAGGTTCATCGACGGCGTGTTGTCGATGTTCAATTGGGCCAGGTCTTCAAGGGCCATCCTGCTGCGGCTGGCACTGGGTATCAGCACCAGTTTGTGCGGGGTACCGGGTGCGCCGGGGGCGGGAATGGACTGTTTCTGCCAGGTCACCGAATCGGGCAGGTCGAGCAGCACCTGAAAGTCGGTCTTGATGGCGAAGTCTTTCTTCAGGCGGGCGTGCAGGTGCTGGCGGGTGAAGTCCTTGCGCGGCATCAGGGCGATTTCCAGCTGCTCATGGCTGCGGTGCATCGCCTGGATGTAAGCCTGGATCAAGGCCTTGAGTTCGACGTTTTCTTTTTTATCCCTCAACCAGTCGGGCAGGCGCGTGGCCAGTGTGGCGCTGCGGTTCTGTTCCAGGCGCTGGGAGAACATCAGGCTGCGGGCGGCATGCACCGGCACCTGCAAATGGGCGAGGGCCTGGCGTCGACATTCCTCCAGTTGCGTTGCCTGAGAGTCGCCAGGCGGGCGCTGACGAATCTGCGCAGCGCTTGTTTCAAAGTCATCGGTCAGTTGATTGAGGCTGTACCGAAGCGGGTCTTCGCTGAGGGGCTTCAGACGCAATGTCAGCCCCTCATCGGCGTCTTGAATCTTGAACACCTCACGCTCCAGTGCCCGCAGACTGGCGAAGCGTTGCAGGCCGCCGCCGCTGCCGGGCCAATACAACAACAGGCTGGTGTGCGGTGCTGAACCCGAAGGCCTGATGACCCATGGGCCGCTGAGTTCGTGGGTGGCTCGATCGCCCTTTGCGCAGGTCAGAACCAGGCTCGCTACCGTTGTATCGGCATCGGGTGCTGCGTCATCGGGCAGGTCCGACAGGTTGTTGATCAGGCGATATTCGTCTTCGGTCAACTGTCCGAGCGCTCGCTGCAATTCGATCTCCGCGCGCAGGCCAGCCTTGTGCGCCTGATACAAGGCGGTGAATTGATGATTGATCGTGGCCGTGTCCAGCACGCGTTCCCGGTAGAGCAAAGCGCTGGCGGCCTGATCGGCGGATTGGCCGGCGGTTTCCAGCGCCGAAAGCAGTTCGGTGATTTTTTCATGACGGGCGCTTTCCGGTTCGTCACCCAGATAACGGTCGAGGGCTTGCTGTTGAAAGTGCAGGGCTGCCTGACGCACGGACCACGGGACATCGGCAAACAGTGCGCCGAACAGGGCCGGTTGATCGGTGTGGGCATCCTTGTTCGGGGTGTGTTCAAGCGCGGGTGGCAAGGCGAATACGGTGGCACGGGCCAATTGTGCCGGTAGCAACAGGTCGGTGATGTCCTTGGCCAACGGCGGCGTGGCGGTGCCCTTGGCGAAGGCGACCTGGGCAACAGCCTCGCAATACTCACCATACAGCTCCACGGCCCGATCCCGTCGTGACAGCGGAGTGCCGGGGGCTCGGGCGTCCCAATAGGTGCTGGCCGAACCTGACGCAATCGGCACATTGGCAAACAACGCGTTCAAGCCAAGGCTGCTGTGGCGCCAGCGGGCTGTGGCGGTCAGCAGCAGGCCTTCATCGATGTTGACCGGCAGGGGCGACAGGGTGGGGCTGAGGATCGGAGCGGGGGAAATGGCGTCAGGTAACAGTTTATCGGTCATGGGTACATGGCTCGGTCCGGGTGGCGCGGCAAATCCGCTCCACGAGTGGGCCATTTAAAAAAAGACGGGCGCGGCTCTGGCGCTACATAGTTACCGCCTCGACCACTCGGCGAGATTCATCAAACTGTCACGCAACTGTGGCAGCGCGCTTGAACAAACTTCATCAGACTCGCGCTCTACTGGGGTTCTGCGTTTCGGTGTTTCTTCATGCGTGCTTTGTTTTTTTCAGCGGCCATCTTTTTCGCCGCACTGATCAGTCTGCCAAGCGTGGCAGCGTCGCGTTGCGATGTGAATGTTCCGACCGAACGGGTCGATCTGGCGCAGGTGAGCCTGGCGTACCAGAGCATCGGTCGTGCGTCCGATCCAGCGTTGCTGCTGGTGATGGGCCTGGGCGGACAGTTGATCCACTGGCCGGACGAAGTGGTGGTCGCGCTGTGTCAGCAGGGTTTCCGGGTGATTCGCTATGACAATCGCGATGTCGGCCTGTCCACCTGGCGGCAGGCACCGCTGGAGGCCAACCTGACCTTCGAGGTGTTGCGCTACAAGCTGGGTTTGCCGGTGTCGGCGCCTTACTCGCTGACCGACATGGCCGATGACGGCCTGGGCCTGATGGATGCGCTGCACATTGATCAGTTCCACGTGCTGGGCGCCAGCATGGGTGGGATGATCGCCCAGCACATGGCGGCGATGGCGCCGCAACGGGTCGAGAGCCTGACGCTGATCATGACCACCTCTGGCGCCGAAGGCCTGCCCGCGCCGAGTGCGGCGCTGGTGCAGTTGCTCGCCCGACGTGGCGCGCCGAACCGCGAGGTGGCCCTGGAACAACAAGCCGATCTGCTCGCCGCGCTCGGCAGCCCACAGGTGACCGATGATCGACAGGCGTTGCTCCATCAAGCGGCGCTGTCCTACGACCGGGCCTTCAATCCCGAGGGCGTGAAGCGCCAGATCATGGCGATCCTCGCCGAACCGAGCCGGGTGCCGCTGCTCAATCAACTGCGGGTGCCAGCGCTGGTGGTGCATGGCACGGCCGACCCGTTGTTGCCAGTGATGCATGGCGTGCACCTGGCGGCGCATCTGCGGGGCAGCCAGCTGAAATTGATCCCGGGCCTGGCCCATCGCTTTCAGGAGGCGTTCAAGGCGCCGTTGCTGGCGGCGGTGTTGCCGTATCTGCGGGCGCATCGTGAAGACACCTCGCACTGGGCGCAGATCGAGCCGGTGGCCGACCAAAATCTCCTCTGACACCTGCAACCCCCCCTGTGGGAGCGGGCTTGCTCGCGAAGGCGGTGTGTCAGTCGACATGTATTTGGCTGGCCCACCGCATTCGCGAGCAAGCCCGCTCCCACAATGGATCTGTGTGTGTTCTATCTGTCGGGTGTATCGTTCGAACTTTCCGGCGCGTTTGAGCCAGCGAGGTGAGTGATGAGTGCTCCATTGAAAATCGATTTCGTCAGCGACGTGTCCTGCCCATGGTGCGCGGTGGGTTTGTACGGGCTGCTCAAGGCCCTGGATATCCTGCGCGACGAGGTCCGCGCCGAGATCCGCTTCCAGCCCTTCGAGCTCAACCCGAAAATGGGCCCGCAAGGGCAGAACATCACCGAACACATCACCGAGAAGTACGGCTCTACCCCCGAACAATCGCAGAAGAACCGCGAAATGATCCGCGCCCGCGGCGCCGAGGTCGGCTTTGCGTTTCGCACCGACGGCAACAGCCGAATCTACAACACCTTCGACGCTCACCGCTTGCTGCATTGGGCGCAGCTGCAAGGGCGGCAACAGGCACTGAAGGAAGCGCTGTTCAAGGCCTACTTCACCGACGGCGGCAACCCGTCTGACCCTGCACAACTGGTGCAGATTGCCCAAGGCGTCGGGTTGGATCGGCAGCGGGCCGAAGCGATCCTGGGGTCGGATGAATATGCCGAAGAGGTTCGTCACGAAGAACAGCTGTGGCTGTCCCGTGGGGTCAGCTCGGTGCCGACCGTGGTGTTCAATGGTCAGTACGCGGTCACGGGCGGGCAACCGGTGGAAACCTTCGTTGGCGCGATTCGGCAGATCATCAGCGAAGCGAAGGGCGGCACGGTCATCTGAGCAGGCGACTTGCTGCGAGAGGGGAGCGGTGCCTAGCGCACAATCTTGTCGACGTGAATGCCCAGCTTCTTCAGCCGGTACCAGAAGCTGCGTTCGGAGATCCCGATCAGTTGCGCCGCGGCTGCCTGCACGCCGTTGCTCTGCGCCAGCGCCGCCAGAATGTAGGCTTTCTCGACCTCGGCCAGCGCCGCTTCCAGATTCGCCGGCACGTTACCTTCGGTGATCAGTGCGTCGCTCTCGGCAGGACGTGAGGCAAACAGGTAGGCCGGCAAATCTTCCTCTTCAATGACTGCGCCTGAGGCGACGATGGTCGCCCGTTCCACACAGTTCTGCAGTTCGCGGATGTTGCCCGGCCAGGAATAACGGGCCATGGCTTGCAATGCCTGCGCGCTGAAGCCGGTAAACCTTTTTCCCGCCGTGGCCCCCAGCGTATGGGCGAAATGCCGGGCCAGGGGCGCAATGTCCTCGACCCGTTCGCGCAGGGCCGGCAAGGGAATCGGGAACACGTTGAGGCGGTAGTAGAGGTCCTCACGAAACTCCTTCCTGGCCACGGCCTCCAGCAGGTTTTTATTGGTGGCGGCGATCACCCGCACGTCGACCTTGCGTTCGCGTGGGTCGCCCACCGGCTCGATCACCCGTTCCTGCAGGGCTCGAAGGATTTTGGCCTGCAGGGCCAGGGGCATTTCGCCGATTTCATCAAGGAACAACGTGCCCTTGTCGGCCTGCAGGAAGCGCCCGATGCGATCGGCCACCGCGCCGGTAAACGCCCCCTTGCGATGTCCGAACATTTCGCTCTCGAGCAGCCCTTCGGGAATCGCCGCGCAATTGACCGCGACAAACGGGCGGTCGCAGCGGTTGCCGTGATTGTGGATCGCCCTGGCGACCATTTCCTTGCCCGTGCCGCTTTCGCCGGTCAGCAGGATCGTCGCGTTGCTGTCGCGTACCGAGTCGATGGCCTGCAGCACCCGACGAAAGCTCGGACTGTCGCCAATCAGGCTGTCGATCTGCCGGTGTTCATCGAGTTCGGCGCGCATGCGCTGGTTGTCTTTGAGGATGTCGCGAAATTGCAGGGCTTTGCTGACGGTGATGTCCAGCTCATCAATATCGAATGGCTTGGGGATGTAGTCGAAAGCACCATTGCGCATCGACTGCACAGCGTTTTTCACCGTGCTGTAGGCGGTCATGACAATCACCGGCAATTGCGGAAAGCGGCTTTTGATTTCCGCCAGTAATTGCGGGCCGTCCATGCCCGGCATGCGCCAGTCGCTGATGACCAGGTCGATGTCCTCGCTTTCGAGCACCTTCAGCGCATGCAGGCCATTGCCGGCGGTGAACACCTGGATACCGTTCTGACTCAAGGCCGAGGCCAGCAGGTCGCAGAGCTTGGGCTCGTCGTCGACCACCAGTACGTTATGTGTCATCGCTGCCCTCGTTCAAGTCGTTGCCGCTGGCCGGAAGGTACAGGCTGAACGTCGCCCCGGCATCCTTTTCACTGACGCATTCGATGCGGCCGTCATGACTCTCCATGATCGAGAAGACCTTCGCCAGCCCCAGCCCGGTGCCGGAGGCCTTTGTGGTGACGAACGGTGTGAAGATCCGCTCAAGCATGTCCGGTTCGATGCCATGCCCGGTGTCGCTGATGCTGATGACCGTGTAGTGCCGGTCACTGCTGATCCCCAGGGTCAGCCGCCCGCCGTCGGGCATGGCGTCGATGGCGTTGACGATCAGGTTCAGCCCGGCCTGTTTGATTTGTCGCGGGTCGGCATACAGGAAGGCGCCGGGAGCCTGATCGTCGATGCGCAAATCGATGTTATGGCTGACCAGTTCCGGTGTGCAGAACCCGGCCAGCTCATCCACCAATGGTCGCGCCAGTTGCGTTGAGCGCATTGGCTCACCGGGTTTGGCGAAATCGAGAAACTCAGTGATCAGGTCGTTGATCCGGCTGACTTCGCTGACCACGTATTCCAGATGTCGCTTGTCGTTTTCGGGCAGATCCGCCCGCCGGTGCAGCAACTGCGTGGCGGTTTTGATGATGCCCAGCGGGTTGCGGATTTCGTGGGCCAGCCCCATGGCCACTTCACCCAGCGCGTGCAAGCGGTCGCGTCGGCGCAGCTGTGATTCAAGGTGCTGCAACTCGCCAAGGCGTTCGCTCATGTGGTTGAAGGTGCTGCTCAGTTCGGCCAGTTCATCGCCCCCTGTCACCGGCAGGCGCTGGCGATAATCCCCGGCGATCACCGCTTGTACCCCTTTGGACAGGCCGCGCAAAGGTTGGGTCAAGCGCTGCGATACCAGCCAGCCGGCTGCCAGGGATGCCGCCGAGCTCAGCAGGAAAATCAGCATGAACAGGCTGCTCTGGTTGACCAGGCCGACCAGGCTGCTGTGGCGCAACAGGCCACTGAAAATCACCCCCTGCAGCTCGCCGTTTTCGTTGAGGATCGGCCGATAGATACCGCTGTAACGGTTGGTGAATTGCTCCATCGGTTGCTTGGTGCTGCGCAAAATCTGTTCGATTTTTTCCGGCACGGCCGCCGGGTGATCCTCGAAGCGCTGGGTGGAAAATATTTCCGAGAAGACATTGCCCTTGGCCAGGTAAAGGCGCAGGTCCAGGGAATGCACATCGGCCACGCTGGTGAGGAAACTGCTGTCGAGATAAGTGGCGATCACCAGTTTGTAATCGACCCCGGCCTGGTCGGTTTCGAAAGTCGAGACCACCGTGCCCGTGGCCACACCACCGACTTGCAGGGTCTGAAGGACGGCGTTCGGTGCGGTGCTGATCTGACGGACAATGTCGTCGGCGGCGTTGCTGTACACCACTTTGTGATCGCTGTTGCGCACCAGCGCCACCACGTCGATGCCAATGGCGTCGGCGATGTCGGTGGTCAGCTTGTCGTTCTTCACTGAAAGACCATCGATGGGGGGGCGGGTGTAGCCCAGGAACAACTGCGCGACCCGGGCGTTGTCGCGAAGGATTTCGCTGATCTCGTCCTCGACGATCTTGGTCGATTCCTGCAGCCAGATCCGTACGTTGTTGTCGAAAATCTGCGACAGCGTGGCGGCCGCCAGTTCGGCGGCGATCATGGTCGGGATCACGCTGACCAGCCAGAACGCCAACACCAGTTTGCGCTGCAGGCTCCAGCCGGAGAGGGCGAAAGGTCGGTTTGCGGTGCGGGAGTCTTTGATCATCTTGCTTCGCTTATCGCAGCAGCCATGGCGGGGTCGGAACGGTCCGGTCGGATGAACGTTTTCACCACGCGCAGCAGGTTGTCGAGCAGCCGGTTGCGATGGCGGAACAACAAGGTGTTGCCAATGAACGAGCAACCCAGGCGCAGCTTAGTGGCATAACCGGCCTGGCCGCATGCGTAGATCGCAATGCCGTGCTCAATACAATAGTCGACATTGGCCAGCCAACTGCGCACGTACAGGTTGTGCTCGCGGGTCCGGGCCAGGTCGTGGGCGAAAAATTTGTCCACCAGCCGTTGCTCATCGAGCAGTAACAGGTTGAACGCCACCAGTTCGTCGCCGACCCAATACAGTACGCAGGCAGCGCGTTCATCAAGATTTTCCAGAACCTGGCGGAAGTAGTCCGGGGGCAGGCGTTCGAAGGTCAGGTCGCTGCGACTCAGTGTTGCGTCGTAAAGCTGCATCATGCGCGGCAGCAAGCCGTCGACACAGCGCCGCCACTCGATTCGCGGTCCGGGGGCGCGCAGCGTGCGACGCAAATCTTTACGGGTGGATTTGCCGAGGGTGCCGAGGTAAGCGTCCATTGATCCGAAGTTGATCGGCAGTTCGGCGCTGGGCAGTCCCGGCATGCTGTGAAGGCCGGCCGCCTGGCAAACCTGCAACCACTGCCCATCGCGGTGAGACGCGTCCTTGACGGCCAGCAGGCCGATCCGGAGCTGATTGGCATCACGGCGCGCCAGGCTCAATACCTGCCGCAGCAGATCGCCCCGCCGTTCTGATGCAACGTGCCGCGCCGTGCCGACATGGCATTGCTCGGCCACGGGAGAGCCGAGGGCGTACAGGCGGATGTCGAACAGCCCCGGCCACCATCGACGCAGCTGTTCGCTGAGGCGCTTGACCGGGCCCTGAAGTGTGGTGTCCAGCGAATAAGCCGTGGTAAATGCCACGGCGGCTGCGATCAACGCGCCGTCCTCGTACAGTGCCAGGTAACGCCACGCAAATCCGGGCAGCCTGGCCTGTTCAACGGCCCGGTAGTAATCCCAGTCCTCAAGTTCGGCAGGAAAACAGTCGTTCCAGGCGTCGCGGTCGATTGACTCGATCGTCGAGTAGGCAAGGGCTGTGATCACATCGCTTCCTTAAAAAATCTCACCATGGCGGCCATCGCCCTGCCACTGTCGGCGCGCTACGCAACAGCTGCAGCCGCGGGCGGCAGGCAGGTTCAGGCCAGTTGTCTGTATTGCCGTGGCAACGGTGGCGCATCGGTGCGCTGTTCCATGAAACGATGCTGGATGAAGTCCGCGCTCAGCTCGATGACGCGACGGTATTGCAGGTCGACCGTAATCATGTGGTAACAGTCGTCGAGCAGGACCTTGACCACCGGGCCGCCGAGTTTGCGTTCCACGTAGTCGGCGTTCCAGCGACTGGTGATGTCGTCTTCGCGCGAGTGCAGGACCAACGCCTGGGTGGTGATGGCCGGCATGCGTTTTTTTACCGCCGCCACCAGACGGTGCAGTTCCCGCACGCTCACGCCGGACATGGTCAGCAGCCCGGCATTGCTGCTTTCGCCGGCGTTCATCTGCCGCTCGACGATCGCGCGCAAGCGTTGGTCCTTGATTCCGAACGGGGACTTTTCGTTGAAGCGGCACAGGTGCACGCCAAAGGGAATCGACATCACCAGGCCACTCAATTTCGCGACCCAGGGCATGTTCCAGCCGTCGTAACGCAGGGTCGTTGAATAGAGCAGCAAGCCTTCGATCTGTCCCGGGTGCTCGGCGGCGAGGTACATCGACAGCACCGCGCCCATCGATAGGCCGCCGACGAACACATGCTCATGTTTTTTCCGGACACCGACGAAGGTGTTGCGGGCGCTCTCGTACCAATCGCGCCAACCGGTGGCCGCAAGGTCGGCGTTGTCCCCGCAGTGCCCGGCCAGCGTCGGCACGTATACCGTGCATCCCGCCTTGGCCAGACCGATGGCCACACGCCGCAATTCAGTGGGGGTGCCGGTCAGGCCGTGGATCAACAGCACCGCGACCTCCCCGCTGCCGAGCACGAAACCGGCGTTGCCTTCGCCCATGTCGATCTGCGTGGCATTCATCGTTTCATGGCCCGGTCGAGCAGGCGGTCGAGCAGGGCAATGCCCAGGTCAATTTCCGGGTAGCTGATTTCCAGCGACGGCGCCAGGGTGATCACGTTTTTGTAGTAACCGCCCACATCGAGAATCAGGCCCAGGCGTCTACCGTCGATTTCAATGTCGCCCTTCATGCCTTCATCCACCATGAAATCGAGCGTTGCCTTGTCCGGCGTGAAGCCGTCAGGGCCGCAGATTTCGCAGCGCAGCGCCAGGCCCAGACCGTCGACATCGCCAATGATCGGGTAGCGCTTCTGCAGATCCCGCAGACCTTCGAGGAAGTACTTGCCCTTGTTCATGACCATCGAGCCGTAGTCGATTTCGCTGGTCATCTTGAACATTTCCAGGCCCACAGCGGTGCCCAGGGGATTGGAGGCGAAGGTCGAATGGGTCGAGCCAGGCGGGAACACCTTGGGGTTGACCAGCTCTTCCCTGGCCCAGATACCGCCCAGTGGATTGAGGCCGTTGGTCAACGCTTTACCAAAGACGATGACGTCCGGTTTGACGTCGAAGTGCTCGATCGACCACAACTTGCCGGTGCGATAAAAGCCCATCTGGATTTCATCGACCACCATCAGGATGCCGTGCTGATCCAGCACGTGCTTGAGTTCGCTGTAGAAGTTCATCGGTGGGATCACGTAGCCACCCGTGCCCTGGATCGGCTCGACGTAGAACGCGGCGTATTCGCTCTGGCCGACTTTCGGGTCCCAGACGCCGTTGTATTCAGTCTCGAACAGCCGGGCGAATTGCTGCACGCAATGGCTGCCGTACTCTTCCTTGGTCATGCCCTTGGGGCCGCGGAAATGGTAGGGGAAGGGAATGAAATTGGCACGCTCGCCGAAGTGGCCGTAGCGGCGACGATAGCGGTAGCTGGAGGTGATCGAGGACGCACCGAGAGTGCGCCCGTGGTAACCGCCCTCGAAGGCGAACATCAGGCTCTTGCCGTTGGTGGCGTTGCGCACCACCTTCAGGGAGTCCTCGATCGATTGTGATCCGCCGACGTTGAAATGCACGCGACCGTCGAGTCCGAACTTGTTCCTGGCATCGACCGCGATCATTTCCGACAGCTCGATCTTGCCCTTGTGCAGATACTGGCTGGCGATTTGCGGCAGGGTATCGATCTGCTGTTTCAGTGCGTTGTTCAAACGCGGGTTGGCGTAGCCGAAGTTGACCGCCGAGTACCACATTTGCAGGTCGAGGTAAGCCTGGTCTTCGGTGTCCCAGACATAGGAACCTTCGCAGCGGCTGAAGATGCGCGGTGGATCGATGTAATGGACGGTGTCGCCGTAGGAGCAATACCGGGCTTCCTTATCCAGGAGAATCTGGTCTTCAGGGGTAGCGATGCGAGTCTCAGACATGGTGGAAGTGTTCCTGTGTTTCTGTGTCGAAAGAAGTGGCGTTGGCAGCGTTGGCACTGGGCAGCAAAGCCAGCAATGCAGGCAGTTCGGCGAAGCTGTCGAAGCGCGCGTAAGCGATGCCATTGCGTTCGCAGTGTTCGGCCAGGCGATCTTTGGCGAACACGAAATCGGCGGTGCCGGCCACGCACATGTCAGACTGACCGTCGCCGATCACCAGCACGCGCCGGGTGTCAGGGGTGGATTTGCATTTGCAGTTGCCGGAGGCGGCGCGGCAGGCGTCGCTGGCATGCGGGAAGTCGATGCGCCAACTGTCACTGTCGAGCTGGCGCAGGCGATTGGCGAGAATCGGCAACAGGCTGACGTAGTTGCGCGCCAGGATGCGGGCGATGCCCTGCTCAATGCCGTCACTGACCACTTCGAAGGAAGCGCCCAGGCCGATCACGTGGTCGACAAAGTCGGGAAAGTCCGGATCGATCTCAATGGTGTCGAAAAAATCGAGCAACTGCGACGGTGTGGCCTTGACCAGCGAGAGCTGGCGGCTAAGGCATTCACGGGAGCCGATGTCGCCCGCCAGCCATTGGGTCTCGATCGCTTCCCAGCTCGGGTCGGCGAACCGTTGGAGCATGCTGTCGATGACGTCGGTACGGGTGATGGTCCCGTCGAAATCACACACGATATGCCAGTCAATCATCTGCGTTACCTATTGGGCAGTTTGCGCCGTCTGCGCTTGCCAAGGGGGTAGAGCAGGGACTGTGCCAACCGGCCAGGACCCGGCGGGCCGGGGCTTGCGAGGATATCGGCAGCGGCGAAGCTACAATTTTTGTAGGTCGCTACAAACAACATGAGTGCTTGCGTGCATCGAACGATTCGGGGATTGATGCGCGGGTATCCAGCTGCGGGAACTGCCTCATGTCGAAAATGCCCCTTGCTCTGCTTGCTGCGCTGACCTGCGTTTCGGCCCATGTTTTTGCCGACGGCATGACCGGTGAGGCGGGTGCCGGCATCAGCTATCAACCCCACGATCCCAGTGGCAGCCGCTATGAGACCCGGCCAGTGCCGTACCTCGATTTGGGCTGGGGCGATGTCAGCCTCAGTACCGATGACGGACTGACCTGGAGCGCGTTGAATGCCAATGGTTTCAGCGCCGGGCCGTTCGTCAATTACCTGCCCGGCCGGACTTCGAACCGTCAGCTGCAAGGCCTGCGTGATGTTCCGGACATGGGCGAGGTGGGTGGGTTCGTGCAGTACGCCCCGGCCGATTTCTGGAGAGTGTTTGCCTCGGTCGGCCAGGCAGTGGGCGGCCGAACCGGGCAGGGTGGCGTGCTGGGGCAGGTCGGTGGGGAGGTCGGTTATCCAGTGGGTGGCGGGGTGATTGGCAGCACCAACCTGACGGCGCATTTCGCCGACGCCCGGCAAACACAGACCTTCTTTGGTGTCGGTGCCAGCGAGTCGCAGGCGTCCGGGATTCGCCCGTACAACGCCGGTGGTGGCTTGCAGAACGTGGCGCTGACCCAGAGCTTCGAATTGCCGCTGGCGCCGCACTGGTCATTGCTGACCAGTGCAAGCTGGATTCACCTGACGGGATCGGCAGCGGACAGCAGCCTTGTCAAAGAGGTCGGCCGTGTCGATCAGGTGCAGGTGCAGGCGGCGATTGCCTACAAGTTTGATTGAGCGCTGACGCCTTCGCCCGTTCAACAGGCGTCAGGTCTGTTCACCCTCGGCGAGCAAGGCGATTCCGCCCATGATGACCGCCACACCGACCCAGTGCAGTACGCTGATATGCTCGCCCAATCCCAGCCACGATCCCAGCAGAACCCCGATAAACACCAGCGAACTCAATGGAAACGCCAGGGACAGGTTGCTGCGTCGCAGAATCAGCATCCACACGAAAAATGCCCCGATGTAGCAAACGATCGCCAGCCATACCCCGGGCGTTACCGCCACGGCCATCAGCCATTTCAAGTTGAAATCCATCTGCCCCAGTTGATCGCCACCGACCTTGGTGGCGATCTGGCCGGCACTTTCAAACCCGATCAGCAACGCCCACAGCACCACCGTGCCAAGCCGCTCGTGTAACCAACCGACCTTACCGTTGGTCATCGATTGAGTCTCATGCATGGGCGACACACACGAGCATCACGCCCGCCGTAATGACGAAAGTACCGAGCCAGCGTCGGCGGCTGACGCGTTCACCGAGGATCAGCCTGCCGGCCAGCACCACACCGCAATACGCCAGCGCGGCGGCGGGAAACAGCAGGCTCAGGGGCGCGCGGGACAGGGCTTCGAGCCAGACGAAAAATTCGATCACGTAGGCGCCGATCCCGCACCAGAGCAGCGGTGCGTTGAACACCTGGCCCCAGAACGCATTCAAGCGAAACCCGCCGTCGAGTTCCGGCAATCGGTCCAGCCCCAGCTTGAAACAGAGCTGGCCAGCGACGTCCAGCACGATGGACAGCGCCACCAGCAAAATCACGGTCGCCGTCATGGAAACAATGCCTCGAACAGTTCGATCAGGGCCTGATTGGTCGCCGAATTGCGCAGCAGATCGTCGGCGCTCCAGCGTTCGGCGGGCGGCTGGTCGGCGTGGGCTTCCCAGCGTTTGAGAGGGTTGCTGAAAGAGGGGGCGGCGTATTCGCCGCAAATGTCGATGCCGATGATGCGCTTGCTCGCAGCCAGCTGGAGTATGGCTTGCAGCAAATGGGTCAGGCGCATGCCGCCCTGATCCCAGTTGGTCGCGGCGTCTTCGTTGGCCAATACGTCTTTGTCGATGGTGATCCACACGGCATCGGTGGGCAGGCTGGCAATCATCTGTTCCAGGAACACCGGCCAGTCCAGGTCGGCGAGGTTGCGCCAGTGCAGCAGGTTTTCCTGCTGTTGATGGCCGGCGCCGTCGCCGACCACACCCCAGACTTTCGACGGCGGGTGCCGCCACGGGAACACCTGCAACACGCCACGTTTCAACGCGCCGAGGTTGCCGCCCTTGAGTTGCGGATTTTGCAGGTCATCACTGCACGGACCGAGTGTGACAATGCGCTGGACGTTCGGCAGTTTCAGCGCCTGGTTGACCCACGAACCACAGTGCCGACGCGGCGCAAAACGAACCCAGTCGGGGTGATTGTCGAAGTGGATCAGGCTCACCCTGGTTGGCAGGTCGGTGAGAAACGCGGGGGTCAGATGGTGGTAATCGCCGGACCCGACGAAGTAGATTTCCGGTTGCGGACCGCGATGGCGTGCACGCTGCCGCAGGCGTTCGGCAAACTGGCGCCAGGTGCGCTCGCTGGACCAGAGCCGCAGTTTGGGGCCCAGGTCCAGCAGGTCAAGACGCTTGGCACGGCCGCTGTCGAGCAACCGCGCGATGGGGGCCTGAGCCGTCAGGCTGTGATCGAGATCTAAAATGTTCAAGGTCGCTCATTACCCTTGGCAGACCCTGCCCGACACCAGCCTCATCGATCATGAAGGCCAGCCGGGCAGGCTGTCGGGGGTAAATGCAAGGGACGGGCCAGCGATGCGCTCACCCTCACCGCCGCCTCAAGGCACATCCGGTCGACCATCACTTGCAAGGTCGCCGGATTGCCGAAATGGGCGGTGATAATCAGCTGCCCACAGGTTTGGCTTAATGGCTCAGGCCGTACTTTTTCACTTTGTCGAACAGCGTGGTCTTGGCCATGCCCAGTTCCTGGCTGGCCTGGGTCAGGTTGCCGCCGCTGCGCTGCAAGGCATCGCTCAATAGATTGCGCTCAAAGGCTTCTACCGCCTCGGCGAAGGCCAGGCCCTGGGGGCTGCCTGCGGCGCCGGGCTTCTTGAAGGCCGGCAGGCCGAGGGCGAAGCGCTCGGCAACGTTGCGCAGTTCGCGCACGTTGCCCGGCCAGTCGTGGCTCATCAGGCTGGACAGGGTCTGGTTGTCCAGTTGCGGGGCGACGCGGTCGAAGCGCAGGGACGACTGCTGCAGGAAATACTCGAACAATTGCAGAATGTCTTCGCGGCGTTCGCGCAGCGGCGGCAGTTCCAGGGTGACCACGTTGAGGCGGTAGTAGAGGTCGCTGCGGAATTCACCGGCCTTGCTCGATTCGTCCAGATCGGACTTGGTGGCGGCAATCACCCGGCAATCCACCGCCACGCTCTGGTTAGAGCCGAGGCGTTCGAGGGTGCGTTCCTGCAACACCCGCAGCAGTTTGATCTGCAGGGGCAGGGGCATGCTTTCCACTTCATCGAGGAACAGCGTGCCGCCATCGGCGTGCTCGATCTTGCCGATGCGCCGCTTGCCGGCACCGGTGAAGGCGTTGGCCTCGTGGCCGAAAATCTCGCTTTCGAACAGGTTCTCCGGCAGGCCGCCGCAGTTGAGCGCGACAAATTGCCGGGTATGCCGACGGCTGAAGTCGTGCAGGCAGCGCGCGACCAGTTCCTTGCCGGTGCCGGTTTCGCCTTCGATCAACACGTTGGCCGATGTATCGGCGACGTTGGCGATCAATTCGCGCAAGTTCTGCATGGCGGGGGAACGGCCGATGATCCGGCCCTCAAGGGAGTCGCGCTCCGCCAGTTGCCGGCGCAACGACGAGACTTCCCGCGCCAGGCTGCGTTGTTCCAGCGCACGGCGAGCCACATCCACCAGGCGTTCCGGGGAGAAGGGTTTCTCCATGAAGTCGTAGGCGCCTTTCTGCATGGCGCCGACGGCCATGGAGATGTCGCCGTGGCCGGTAATCAGCACCACCGGCAGGCTGCGGTCACGCTCCTTGAGCCGGGTCAGCAGTTCCAAACCATCGATGCCCGGCAGGCGAATGTCGCTGATGACGATGCCGGCAAAGTTGTCGCCCACCCGCTCCAGGGCTTCTTCGGCACTGCCGACGCCGATGCAGGGAATGTCTTCCAGGGACAGCGCCTGCTGGCAGCCGAGCAGCACATGGGGGTCGTCTTCGACGATCAATACACTAAGGTCGTTGTTCATATTGGCTCGGCGGGAGTGGGGCTTACCAACGGTAAACTGAGGACGAATGCGGTGCCACCGCTGGCGGGGTGCTCGACACCCAGGTGACCGCCGGTGGCGGCGGCCAGGCTGGCGGAGAGGGTCAGGCCAAGGCCCAGGCCTTGCTCGCCGGGTTTGGTGGTGAAGAAGGGTTCGAACAGGTGCTTGCGTGCTTCGGCGTCGATGCCGTGGCCGTTGTCGCGGACACGCAGCCGATATTTGCCATCGACTGCGTCACCTTCCAGCCACAACACCGGCTGGGGTTGCGCCTGCATGGCGTCGAGGGCGTTGCCGACCAGGTTGACCAGAATCTGCTCCAGACGCGTCTGGTCGATCTGCACCTGTACATCCTCAAAATGACGATGCACTTGCAGGTGGGCGTTCTCCACCCGGGCGCCGAGCAATTGCAAGGCGGCGTCCACACCTTTGCCCAGGCACGCCTGGCCCTTGTCGTCACCGCGCCGAGCGAAGGAACGCAGGCTGGCGGTGATGCGGCCCATGCGGTCGATCAGTTCATTGATGGTCTTGAGGTTGGTGCTGGCCACGTCCAGTTGACCGCGCTCGAGGAAGCGCACGGTGTTGCCGGACAGGGTGCGCAGCGCCGCCAGCGGCTGGTTCAGTTCATGGGCGATGCTGGTGGACATCTGGCCGATGGCCGCGAGTTTTCCGGCCTGTACCAGTTCATCCTGGGCACGCCGCAAGGTCTCTTCCGCCTGGCGCCGTTCACGGATCTGGCCCTTGAGCCGTTCATTGCTGGCGCGCAGGTCGGTGGTGCGTTCGGTAATCCGACGCTCGAGTTGATTGTTGGCTTGCTGCAAGGCTTCCCGGGCGGCCAGGCGGGTGGCGATCACCTTGCGTCGCTCGTTCCAGGCAATCAGCAGGAAGGCCACCAAGGCAAACGCCACGGCCACCAGGATGCCCTGATTGATCGCTTCGCGACGCAGATCCTGCAACGGGGTGAGCAAGGTGAAGTTCCATGGGGTGTCGCTCAGTTGCCGGGTTTGCGACAGGTAACTGATGTTCTCGTCGTCGGACTCCAGCTCGCTGTTGGCGGGAAAGGTCAGTTTCTCCACGCCTTCGGACAGGGTTTCCCGGGCCAGCGGTTGCAGTTCGTTGAGCGGGAACCAGTAGTACTGCAGGCTGCGGGCGAGTTTTTCCTTGGTCTCGTCGCTCAGGGGGATCACTGACTTGAGACGCCGGGCAGGATCGCTGGAGAGAATGATGATGCCGTTCTCGTCGCTGACGAAGGCTTCCAGGCGCGCACGCTGCCAGCGTTCTTCCATGGCTTCGAGGCGCACCTTGACCACGGCCACGCCGATGATCTTGCCGTGCTCTTCCAGGCCATGGGCCAGGTAATAGCCGGGTTCGCCGTTGGTGCTGCCGATGCCGTAGAACCGCCCCGGCTGGCCGCGCACGGCGTTCTGGAAATAGGCGCGGAAGGACAGGTCTTCACCCAGGTAACTGTCGACATCGCGCCAGTTGCTGGTGGCCATGACCCGGCCGGTGGTGTCCATCACGTAAATGGCCCGACTGCGGCTGCGCCGGTTCAGGCCTTCAAGGTAATCGTTGACCGTTTGCCGGTGTTCCGGGGTCGGGTCTTCCAGCAGCTTGGAAACGCTGGTTTCGAGTTCCAGCAGGCTGGGCAGGTAGGTGTATTTGCTGATTTCGCTTTCGACGGCGCGGGCGTGCAATTCCAGCTGGCGCTGGCCGTTCTCGCCCAGGCTGCGGATGCCGTAGTGCTCACTGACCCAGAAGCCGATGTAACCCAGTCCGATCATCAGGGCGATGATCAGCGGCGGCAGGAACAGATGGCGGATCAGACGGGGTTTCACGGCGAGTGATGGCGACGTGTCGCTGTAGGGATTGGGGTCGCATTTCATCACAGATGCCTTGGGTCAACCACAACACAAATCTTTGGACCACCCTGTACTGTGGGGTGGTGGCTTTTGTGGCGAGGAAAGTTCTGTGGTGAGGGGATTTATCCCCGTTGGGCTGCGAAGCCGCCCCCAGCGTCCGTTCAGCCAAACCGAGTTGTCCGGATTTACGGCTGCTTCGCAACCGAACGGGGATAAATCCCCTCACCACAAAAGACCGCCCCCACAGTGGGAGCGGTGTTTTTTTAGTGCTGCAGAATCTTGTTGAGGAAGTGCTGCGTACGTTCGGCGCGGTGGCTGATGTCGCCGAAGAAGTCCTCTTTCTGACAGTCTTCGATGATCTTGCCCTGGTCCATGAAGATCACCCGGTCCGCCACTTTGCGGGCGAAGCCCATTTCGTGGGTCACGCACATCATGGTCATGCCTTCGTGGGCCAGTTGCACCATCACGTCCAGTACTTCGTTGACCATTTCCGGGTCCAGCGCCGAGGTCGGTTCGTCGAACAGCATGACGATCGGGTCCATCGCCAGCGCGCGAGCAATCGCCACACGCTGTTGCTGGCCACCGGACAATTGGCCCGGGTGCTTGTGGGCGTGGGCCGAGAGACCGACGCGCTCGAGCAGTTGCAGGCCTTTCTTGGTGGCTTCTTCCTTGCTGCGACCCAGCACCTTGATCTGCGCGATGGTCAGGTTCTCGGTGATGGTCAGGTGTGGAAACAGCTCGAAGTGCTGGAACACCATGCCCACGCGCGAGCGCAGTTTCGGCAGATTGGTCTTCGGGTCGGCGATGGAAGTGCCGTCAACCACGATGTCGCCTTTCTGGAACGGTTCCAGGGCGTTGACGCATTTGATCAGGGTCGATTTGCCGGAACCGGATGGCCCGCACACCACAATCACCTCGCCTTTCTTGACCTCGGTGCTGCAATCAGTCAGCACCTGGAAGTCCCCATACCACTTGTTGATGTTTTTGATAGAGATCATACGGCGAACCTTTTTTGCAGACGCTTGACCAGCTGCGAGGCGGCAAAGCTGATGATGAAGTACACGAGACCTGCGAAGATCAGGAACTCATTGGAGCGGCCAATGATGTCGCCACTGGCGCGCGAAGCATTGAGGAAGTCCACCAGGCCGACGGCGTACACCAGCGAGGTGTCCTGGAACAGGATGATGCTCTGCTGCAGCAGCAGCGGGGTCATCTTGCGGAACGCTTGCGGCAGGATGATCAGGCGCATCATCTGGCCGTAGGTCATGCCCAATGCTTGCGCGGCACCCATCTGGCCTTTGGGGATCGATTGCACGCCGGCACGGACGATTTCGCAGAAATACGCCGCTTCGAACATCATGAAGGCCACGATGCACGAGGCGAACGCGCCGATCGGTGTGTCCTCGCCGGTGATCCAGCGCAGCACGAACGGTACCGCCAGGTAGAACCAGGTGATGACCAGCAGCAATGGAATCGAACGGAAGTAGTTAACGTAGGCGCCGGCCAGGTTCGACAGCAGTTTGCTGTGGGACAGGCGCATCAGGGCCAGGATGGTCCCCAGGATGATCCCGCCGACCACGCCCAGGGCCATCAGTTGCAGGGTCATGACCATGCCGTTCCACAGGCCCGGCAGGGATGGCACGATGCCAGAAAAGTCAAATTCCATCATTTACCCCCTGCGGAGATCAGGCCCGGTACGGCGACTTTCTTCTCGACCAGGCGCATCAGCAGCATCAGGCTCATGTTCAGGGTGAAGTAGATCAGCGTGGCCAGGGTGAAGGCTTCGAACAGGTTGGCGGAGAACTCGGCGGTCTGTTTGGTCTGCGCGAGCAGCTCCATCAGGCCGATCAGCGAGGCCACGGACGAGTTCTTGAAGACGTTGAGAAATTCCGAGGTGAGCGGCGGAATGATGATCCGGTAGGCCTGGGGCAGCAGCACGTTCCAGTAGATCTGCGGCAGCTTGAAACCCATGGCACGAGCCGCCGATTCCTGACCCTTGGGCAGCGCCTGGATGCCGGTGCGCACTTGTTCGCAGACGCGGGCGGTGGTGAACAGGCCCAGGCACACGACGACGCTGAGGAAGGCCGAGGTGGTCGGGTTCAGGTCCTGTTTGTACCACTCTTGCAGGTCCGGTGGCAGCAGGTCGGGCACCAGGAAGTACCAGATGAACAGCTGAACCAGCAGCGGCACGTTACGGAAGAGTTCGACGTAGCAGGTGGCGATGCCTGATACGAGGCGGTTCGGCACGGTACGCATGACGCCCAGGATCGAGCCCAGTGTCAGGGCGATGATCCAGGCCGCGACGGCGATGGCAATGGTCCAGCCAAGCCCCGAAATGTACCAGTCGAGATAAGTCTCGCTGCCCACGCCGGTGGACTTGAAGAACACGCCCCAGTCCCAGTTGTAATTCATTAGGGTCTCCCCTTGAGTCAATCGATGTACAAGTACCCGCTTGGGGGAAGCTCCGTTCCCGCCCGATCTTGACGATTAGGCACACGCGAACCGCTCGATAGCCACCGGTTCGAGTGTTTCCAGAAATGCCAGCAGGAAGTGACACCTCCTGAAAGGGCAGTGCCCTGTCAGGAGATAAGGTTAGTCAGAAATCAGGACTTTTTTTCTGCAGCCTTGTCGTCAGCCGCTTTATCGGTCGGATTGGCGATCAACGCCTTGAGCTCGTCGCTCATCGGGAAGTTCAGGTTCAGGCCTTTTGGCGGGATTGGCTGCATGAACCATTTGTCGTAGATCTTGTTGATCTCGCCCGAGGCATAGGTGGCCTTGATGGCGTCATCCACAGCCTTTTTGAACGGCTCGTCGCCTTTGCGCACCATGCAACCGTAGATTTCGTAGGACTGTGGAGTACCGGTGACGGCCCAGTCCTTCGCGTTCTTGGCCTTGGCGGCTTCGCCTGCCAGCAGGGCGTCGTCCATCATGAAGGCAACGGCACGGCCGGTTTCCAGCATCTGGAAGGATTCGCCGTGGTCTTTGGCGGAAATGACGTTCATGCCCATCTGCTTGTCGGCGTTCATCGCCTTGAGGATGCGCTCGGAGGTGGTGCCAGCGGTGGTCACGACGTTCTTGCCGGCCAGGTCCGGGAAGTCCTTGTACTTGGAGTCTGCCTTGGACAGCAGGCGGGTACCGATTTCGAAGATGCCGACGGAGAAGTCAACTTGCTGCTGACGCTCGACGTTGTTGGTGGTGGAACCGCACTCCAGGTCCACGGTGCCGTTCTGCACCAGCGGGATACGGGTTTGCGAGGTGACCAGGTTGTATTTGACTTGCAGGTTCGGCAGGTCCAGGTCTTTTTTCAGCGCTTCGACGACTTTGAGTTGGATGTCGTGGGAGTAGCCGACCGGTTTGCCGGTAGCGTCTGCAATGTAGGAAAAGGGAATGGAAGCGTCGCGATGTCCGAGGGTGATGACGCCGGATTCTTTGATCTTCTTCAAGGTGCCGGTGAGTTCGGCGGCGAAAACTGGAGTGCTGATCAGAGCGGCAGCAATGGCTGCGCCCAGGATATGGGGAACGATACGCATCAAATTTTCCTCGACATTGTTTTTTTTATGGAGCCAGTTCACCGGCCCTTTTGTGCTTCGAATGCCTGACGGCTCCTGTTGTGTTGGCGCAACAGGCATTCGTCGAAGAAGTGTAGAGCATGACTCGTGCCAGACCAGTCGCTATGAGTTAACTGGTTGATTTAAAAGGCGATTAAATATTTGTGGCGTTGTTTTTTACGCTGGGAAATCCGGTTAACCGAACCGACCCTGAGGTCGCGTTCGGAAAACCGAATAATGCGGCGGCGCAACCCGTTGTCAGGTGTATTTGCGCTTGTCCGGCGCAGGCGGGAAGTATTGGTACAACCAGGTTTCACTCAGGGTGCGATCGTTGGTGCGAATGAACAGGCGCAGCTCGACCGGGTCGACGCTGTCATTGGTCGGGTACCAGTCGAACAGGATCCGGAAGCCTTTGATGTCATCGAGCACCAATACGCTGAAATCCTTGACCTGCCCGTTGGAGCAGGTGACCACCGGTTCGATGCCGGCCCCGGCAGGCAAACGGTCCAGACCACCCCCGGTGAAGTCCACGGCAAAGCGACGGGCCCAGACCTGCGGGTAGTGCTCGCCCGGCGCCCAGCCTTCGGTGAAACCGCCCATGCCCGAGCGAGTCGCGTGGACTCGCGCCAGCGGCGTCCCGACCGGTGGCAAGGCGCTCCAGTAGAGTTTGTAGCCGTAGTTCAGCGAGTCGCCGGCCGCCACCGGTTTCTTCGGCGTCCAGAAGGCGACGATGTTGTCCAGGGTCTCGCCGGTGGTCGGGATCTCCAGCAGATCCACCGAGCCCTCGCCCCATTGGGTGGTCGGTTCGACCCACAGGCTCGGGCGCCGGCTGTACCAGTCGACGGTGTCCTGGTAGCTGGCAAACTCGTGATCGGTCTGCACCAGGCCGAAGCCTTTCGGATCGGTATCGGCGAACGCGTTGAATTGCAGGGTGGCCGGGTTGTTCAGCGGACGGCAGATCCATTCGCCATTGCCGCGCCACATCGCCAGGCGATCGGAGTCGTGGATCTGCGGGTGAATGGTGTCGCACATCCGCCGCTCATGGGTGCCGCAGCTGAACATGCTGGTCATCGGCGCGATGCCCAGTTGATCGATGGCAGTACGCGCGTTGACGTGGGCGTCGACCTCCATCACCACGCGCTCGGCCTGGCAATCGATGTCAAAGCGGTAGGCACCGGTGGCGCTCGGTGAGTCGAGCAGGGCATAGACCACGAAGCGGGTGCTGTCCTTGTCCGGGGTCTCGAACCAGAACTTGGTGAAGTCAGGAAACTCTTCGCGCTTCTTGGCGTAGGTGTCGATCGCCAGGCCGCGGGCCGACAGGCCATATTGGCCAGTGGCGTCCACCGCGCGGAAGTAGCTGGCGCCGAGGAACGACACCACATCGTGCTTATCCAGCTCCGGCGCCTTGAACAGCTTGAAGCCGGAAAACCCCAGGTCGCCGCCCAGCTGTTTGGTGTCGACCGTGGTGTTTTCATAGTTGAACAGCGAAGGCCGGAAATGCACCTCGCGGGCCATGCGGGTCTTGGGGTCGACGCTGTACATGCGCACCGGCTGCTTGAACCCCATGCCGACATGGAAGAACTGCACGTCCAGCTGACCCTTGTTGTCCTTCCACAGCGAATGGTCGCCGTCGTAGCGGATCGCATTGAAATTCTGCGGGGTCATGGTCGCCAGGGTTGGCGGCAACACCTGCTTGGTGTCCTGATAGCGGCTGCTGGCGAGCTGCTTGGCCTGGATCTTCAAGGCCTCGAAGTCGAAGGCCTGGGCTTCACCATCGGCCGTCCCGGTGTCGCTGGCTGCCCAGGCTTGGGTGGCGAGCAGGCCGGTGGCGGACAAACCGGTGTAGGCGGCAATGGCCATGGAGGCTTTGAGCAAGTTCCTGCGGTGCATAAATACAACCTGTCGTGAACAATCCCGCGCCGTTCCTGGCGCTGCTGGATCAGAAATTACGGTTCGGACATGCCTTCGGCCAAACGCGACGGACTTTAAACAGATGCCCAATAGCTTAAACCGTTCGATTGCAGAGCAAAAATCATTGATGGCACGGCGATAGCCCGGCAATGAAACAAGACATGTCGGGAAACATTTCCGACAGGCCCGTCTGAATTACAGGGCATAACTGCTTTTTTTGACTAATTACTCTAAAAACCGCTTTTCAGCGCCGAGAATATTTCTATTCTGTGCTCATGACCGGTTTATGCCCTTCGGGCCGGTACGGTTCAGTGGCCATGTGGCGCTGCCGGAAAAAAGGATTGAGGGCGATGCGGTTTCTGAAGTTTTCTTTGACGTAGAGAAGGACATCGTCCATGTCGAAAGTACAAGGCATCACCGAAATGTTGGGAATCTTTCCATGCCTGGGCCTCGGACGGCGAAGGCGCCGACTGAATTCCGAAGAAATGAAGCTGGTGGAGCGCTATCGGGAATTGTCGGAGGCCGACCGGATAGCGATGAGGTATCTGGTGGATGCGATGAGGAGTGTTTCGCGGTTTTGAGTAGACCCTGGCTACCGTGAGAGCCATTTGGCTCTCACGGCTTCCAGACTGATCAATCTGCCCGCATCTGCGTCGGCAATGCCCACGTCGATGTCGGTCCGATCGTTCAGTTGCTCCGAAGCTCGTTGCAGGTAGACCTCTGCAAAGGCGCAGTCACTTGGAATCATTTCGATGACGAAAGGGTGGCTGAGGTTTGGTTCAATCATGATGGCGAATGACCCATTCGGAAGGAGGGGTGAATAAGAGCACTTGAGCAAAAGGGGCAGGCTTTGTGGCCGCCCCCTTTTTGTACCTGTTTTTAACGGCATGTGCCGCCGATGGGGAACGGGCGTTGTGTTTGCATCAACTCAGGCATGTCCCGCCACTTGATCCAGGCGTGATGCTGATAGTGCAACAACGGCACCGTGATTCCGGCCCAGTTCAAGGCGCTCAGGCTCGGCAGGTTTTCCACCGTCGCCGTCTGCGCATTGCGCAGCATGGGCACGACTTCGTTGCTCAGCCATTGCCTCAAATTACGGTTTTCCGGGATGAAATGGTGGACCAGCAGCGCATAAACCCCTGACTCACTGATCACCAGGCATTTAAAGGTTTTTCCGTTTTTGAGCAGAGATACAGTGCGACGCTGATCGGGATCGAGCTTCTGGATGAGTCGTTCGTTCAGTGGTTGGCCCATCAGACGGCCCAGGTCCTGAATGCAGAACCAGGCTTGATGATCCTGCATGAAGGCGTGGAGAAAACGGTTATGGCGGGTGAAGGCGGTGGGGGTGAAGCAATGAACAGGAGCTTCTTTCGTCGACGATTGCATGAGGTAACTTCCGTTTTGATTTGGAAAGTCGCCATCAACCCTTCGACAGGTTGGGTGGCGAGCCGAGTGGCGTTCGAAGTCGGGACACTTTCAATCAAAACGGAAGGCGAAAGGCCCGCGCCACACGGCCCGCCATGAAACAGAACTGAGGTAAAAAACAGCCACAGTCCTATGGGGGCACGCAAGCACCGTTTTGATGTGTTCCGGCTTCGACTCCGGGTCGCTGATTTGGCAGCGACAGGACAAAGCCTATCGGTCAGGCGCTCGCGGCGCCAAGTCTACTCTGGCGACGCTAGTCGTAGGAAACAGAGCCTCCACTCGAAGGCACGGTCTGTAGGAATTTCCTGTTTTTGCACCGCTTGCAGCCAAGCAACACCTGACTTGCAGTTTTTTGGTCCCAACCCAGAGTGATGGTGCTCTGCGAGGACAGCAAGTGAGGAAAACGCTATCTGGAAGAAGCGCTTTTCATTTTCGAGCGAGGGCCCAGGTTGAAATTGTGCACTGCGGCGTCACGCATCCAACCAGACCACAGCCAATCTAGCCCTCCGACCCTGCCCGCATGACAGCGGGCAGGGTGCCCATCAAAAGACTGCTACCGCCCAACCTTCCAAGCATCCCCGGCAGGCGCCGTCCCGTGGTCATACGGCTTGCCAATCCACATGTAAAGCAGCCCCAACCCAATCACGATGGCCGTACTCAGCACCATCGCATAGTTGATGTACCACGCTGCATCCGGTGTACGTGGCCAGGCCATGTTGATGATGGCGCCGACGCCGTAGGCCAGCGCGCCGATGTTCACCAGCCAGCCCCAGGCACCCAGGGTGAATTTGCCACTGGGTTTCCAGCCCTGGAGGCGTGCGTAGAGTGCGCCGAGGACGATCATCTGGAACGCGAGGTAGATGCCGATGGCGGCAAAGCTGACGATGGTGGCGACGGCGTCTTGCAGGAAGAAGCCGAGGATGATGATCAGCGCCGGCAGCACGCCGGACACGAACAGTGCGGCGACGGGCACCTGGGTGTTCGGGGAGATCTTTTTCAGCAGTGAGCTGCCGATGACCATTTCATCCCGGGCGTAGGAATACAGCAGGCGACTGGCCGCCGCTTGCAGGCTGATCACGCAGGAAATGAAGGAAATCATCACCACGCCCATCACCACTTTCGAACCCACCGGGCCGAAGGCGTTGTTGAGGATGGTGGTGACCGGGTCCTTGTCGGTGCCGTTGATCACCGCCTGCATGTCGGGCACGGCGAGGATCAGTGCCAGGCAGGCAAACATCGCGGCGATGCCGCCGATATAGATGGTCATGCGCATGGCCACCGGGATCTGCTTGCTCGGGTTCGGGGTTTCTTCGGCCACGTCGCCACAGGCTTCGAAGCCGTAGTACAGGAACATCCCCGCCAGCGAGGCGGTGAGGAAGGCCGGCAGGTAGGAGCCGTTGACGCTGATGTCGAAGGTGTTGAACAGCACGCTGATCGGTTGATGACGCTCGAAGATCAGCAGGTACACGCCGACGATCACCGCGCCGACCAGTTCGCAGAGGAAACCAAACATGGCGATGCGCGCCAGCACCTTGGTGCCGCTGAGGTTGACGAGGGTGGCGAACAGCGTCAGCACCAGGGCGATGACGATGTTGGTGTTGTTGCTGGGCTCAAAGCCGAGCATGGCTGCCAGATACGGGCCGGCACCCACCGCAACGGCGGCGATGGTCACGCACAGGGCGATGGAGTAGATCCAGCCGACCATCCACGCCCAGCGCTTGCCCACCAGGCGACGGGCCCACGGGTACACGCCACCGGAAATCGGGAATTGCGAGACCACTTCACCGAAGATCAGGCACACCAGCAACTGGCCGCAACCGACCAGCAGATACGCCCAGAACATCGGTGGCCCGCCTGCCGCCAGGCACAGACCGAAGAGGGTGTAGACCCCCACCACCGGCGAGAGGTAGGTGAAGCCCAGGGCGAAGTTTTCCCACAGGCTCATGCTGCGGTTGAAGTTGGAGGTGTAACCGAGTTTGCGCAGTTGCTCGGCATCGCTGTCGGCAACGGCTGCAGAGAGATCGGGTGATGCACTCATGTGTGTTTGCTCCGGGAAATCGGCAGATTTCGGATGGCCGACACCGGGGCGGGGCCATGGAGGCGCCGCCCGGATCGGTAGTTATTGTTGTGTTTGAATCCTGGTGGTGCGCAATGCCGGTTTCTACCCTGAAACCGAGGTGACGCCTTCGCGAGCAAGCCCGCTCCCACGGGGGAATGCATTCCAGACTGTGGGAGCCAGCCTGCTGGCGATGCTTTTAGTGCTTGAACATGACATGCCGCACAACGGTGTAATCCTCCAGCCCATACATCGACATGTCCTTGCCGTAGCCGGACAGTTTCTGCCCGCCATGGGGCATTTCGCTGACCAGCATGAAGTGGGTGTTCACCCAGGTGCAGCCGTACTGCAGGCGCGCCGAAAGGCGATGGGCGCGGCCGACGTCGGCGGTCCACACCGAGGAGGCCAGGCCGTAGTCCGAATCGTTGGCCCAGCCCAGCACCTGCGCTTCATCGGTGAACTTGGTCACCGACACCACCGGGCCGAACACCTCGCGGCGCACGATCTCGTCGTCCTGCTGCGCATCGGCCAGCACCGTCGGTTCGAAGAAGAAACCATTGCCTTCCACCGCTTTGCCGCCGGTGATCAGGCGGATGTGCGATTGCGCCACGGCGCGTTCGACGAACCCGGCCACACGGTCACGGTGCTGTGCGGTGATCAGCGGACCCAGTTCGGTCGACGGATCATCCTGCAAGCCGTACTTGATGCTGCTGACTGCTGCGCCGAGCTTCTCGACGAATTTTTCGTAGATGCCGGCCTGCGCGTAGATGCGGCAGGCCGCGGTGCAGTCCTGGCCAGCGTTATAGAAACCGAAGGTACGAATGCCCTCGACAGCCGCATCGATGTCGGCATCGTCAAAGATGATCACAGGCGCCTTGCCGCCCAGTTCCATGTGCATGCGTTTGACGGTGTCGGCGGTGCTGGAAATGATGTTCGAGCCGGTGGCGATCGAGCCGGTCAGCGACACCATGCGCACTTTCGGGTGGGTCACCAGCGGGCTGCCGACCGTAGGCCCACGGCCGAACACCAGGTTGAGCACGCCGGCGGGGAAAATCTCCGCCGCCAGTTGCGCCAGACGCAGGGCGGTCAACGGGGTCTGTTCCGACGGCTTGAGCACCACGGTGTTGCCAGCGGCCAGGGCCGGGGCGATTTTCCAGGCCACCATCATCAGCGGGTAGTTCCACGGCGCGATGGAGGCGATCACGCCCACCGGGTCGCGACGGATCATCGAGGTGTGGCCGGGCAGGTATTCGCCACCGGCCGAACCGCTCATGCAGCGGCTGGCACCGGCGAAGAAGCGGAACACGTCGGCAATCGCCGGGATCTCGTCGTTCAGCGCGGCGCTGTAGGGCTTGCCGCAGTTGTCCGATTCCAGCTTGGCCAGCTCTTCGCCATTGGCTTCGATGGCGTCGGCGAGTTTGAGCAGCAGCAGCGAGCGATCTTTCGGCGCGGTCTGCGACCAGCTGTCGAACGCGGCGTCGGCGGCGCGCACGGCGGCATCGACCTGCGCTTCGCTGGCCTCGTTGATTTCCACCAGCACCCGGCCCAGCGCCGGGTTGAACACCGGTTGGGCGGGGCCTTCGCCGGTGACGAGTTGGCCGTTGATCAGGAGTTGGGTTTGCATGGCATTGTCCTCTTCAAACTGTTTATTTTTATCTGTAGAAACCGGGTCGGATGTGGGAGCGGGCTTGCTCGCGAAAGCGATAGATCAGCCAGCATCGGTGTTGAAGGTGATGGCCTCTTCGCGGGCAAGCCCGCTCCCACAGGGGACCGTGGTGTCTGTCATGAAATTATTTCCCGCCGCTACCGGCCACGCTCTCGCCACCCCGTGTCAGGTAATAGGCGCCCAGGATCGGCAGCATGGTCACCATCATCACCAGCATCGCCACGACGTTGGTCACCGGCACGTCCCGTGGGCGGCTGAGCTGGTTGAGCAGCCACAGCGGCAGGGTGCGTTCATGGCCGGCGGTGAAGGTAGTGACGATGATTTCGTCGAACGACAGCGCAAAGGCGAGCATGCCGCCGGCCAGCAACGCCGAGCCGAGGTTGGGCAGGATGATGTAGCGGAAGGTCTGCCAGCCGTCGGCGCCGAGGTCCATCGAAGCCTCGATCAAACTGTGGGAGGTGCGGCGCAAACGGGCGATGACGTTGTTGTAGACGATCACCACGCAGAAGGTCGCGTGGCCGACGATGATGGTGAACATCCCCGGTTCGATCCCCAGCGTCTTGAAGGTCGCCAGCAGCGCGATCCCGGTGATGATCCCCGGCAGCGCAATCGGCAGGATCAGCATCAGCGAGATGCCTTGCTTGCCGAAGAAGTCCCGACGGTACAAGGCCGCCGAGGCCAGTGTGCCGAGCACCAGAGCGATCAGCGTGGCCACCGAAGCGATCTGCAACGACAGCTTGATCGCTTCGAGCACGTCGGGTCGCGAGAACGCCACGCCGATCCACTTCAGGGTGAAGCCCTTGGGTGGAAAGCTGAACGCTGCGTCTTCGGTGTTGAAGGCGTAGAGGAAGATGATCAGGATCGGGAAGTGCAAAAACACCAACCCGCCCCAGGCTGCGATGCGCAAGCCAATAGACGCTTTCTCAGAGTGCATCGAAGGCCCCCAGTCGCTTGACGATGGTCAGGTAAACGGCGATCAGAACGATCGGCACCAGCGTGAACGCAGCAGCCATCGGCATGTTGCCGATCGCCCCTTGCTGGGCATACACCATGCTGCCGACGAAATACCCCGGTGGGCCCACCAGTTGCGGCACGATGAAGTCGCCCAGGGTCAGCGAAAAAGTGAAGATCGAGCCGGCAGCGATGCCTGGCACCGACAGCGGCAGGATTACCTGCATGAAGGTCTGGCGTGGCTTGGCGCCTAGGTCGGCGGACGCTTGCAACAAAGAAGGTGGCAAACGCTCCAGCGAGGCCTGGATCGGCAGGATCATGAACGGCAGCCAGATGTAGACGAACACCATGAACCGCCCCAGGTGCGAGGTCGACAGGGTGCTGCCGCCTACGCCCGGAATCCCCAGCACGAACTGCAGGACCGGCTCCAGCCCCAGGTGCTGGACGAACCACTGCGCCACACCGCCCTTAGCCAGCAACAGTGTCCAGGCATAGGCCTTGACGATGTAGCTGGCCCACATCGGCATCATCACCGCGATGTAGAAAAACGCCTTGGTCTTGCCGCTGGTGTAGCGCGCCATGTAGTAGGCGATCGGGAAGGCGACGATGGCGCTGGCGATCGACACCACGATGGCCATGCTCAGGGTGCGCAGGATGATGTCGAAGTTCGACGGCTGGAACAGCGCGGCGAAGTTGGCCAGGGTCAGGTCCGGAGTGACCGCCATGGTGAAGTCGTCGAAGGTGTAGAAGCCTTGCCACAGCAGGGTCAGCAGCGAACCGAGGTAAATCGCGCCGAACCACAGCAGCGGCGGCACCAACAGCATCGACAGGTACAGGTTCGGCCGGCGATACAGCAGGTTGGAGAACCTGCGCAGCGGTGAGCTGCCTGCGGCCGGTTGAGAGATTGCCAAGGTGTTCATCTCACACCCCGCCCGCAACGGTGTCGTGCAACGGGATCATCGCTTCCCGGGCCCAGCGCGCACTCAGGCGTTGCCCGGTCTGGTGTTGGGCGCTGGTGTCGAGCCATTGATTGTTGGCCTGGCTGATGTTCAGGGTCTGGCCGTTTTCCAGCTTCAGCTCATAGCGGGTGGCGCTGCCCTGGTACTGGATATCGTGCAGCAGGCCGCTGACTTCGATCTCGTGGCTGGCCAGCGGGCCTTCGGCGAAACGCACGTGTTCCGGACGGATCGAAAACGGCTGTGGATTGCCGCTCAGCTGTTTGGCCAGGTCGCCGCGAATGACGTTGGAGGTGCCGACGAATTCGGCAACGAAGGTGGTCGCCGGTTTCATGTACAGGTTGCGCGGCGAGTCCACCTGTTCGATGCGGCCCTTGTTGAACACGGCCACGCGGTCGGACATCGACAGCGCTTCGGTCTGATCGTGGGTGACGAAAATGAAGGTGATGCCCAACTGGCGTTGAAGCTTCTTCAACTCGCTTTGCATCTGTTCGCGCAGCTTCAGGTCCAGTGCGCCGAGGGGTTCGTCGAGCAGCAGCACGCGAGGGCGATTGACCAGGGCGCGGGCCAGGGCCACTCGCTGGCGTTGGCCGCCGGAAAGCTGCACCGGTTTACGCTCGCCGTAACCGCCGAGGGCGACCATGTCGAGGGCTTCTTCGGCGCGCTTGCGGCGTTCGTTTTTGCCGACGCCTTTGACTTTCAAACCGTAGGCGACGTTGTCGAGCACGTTCATGTGCGGGAACAGCGCATAATCCTGGAACACGGTGTTCACGTCACGCTGATACGGCGGCAGCCCGGCGGCTTCCTCGCCGTGAATGCGGATGGAGCCTGCGCTCGGCTGTTCGAAACCGGCGATCAGGCGCAGGCAGGTGGTTTTGCCCGAGCCCGAAGGGCCCAGCATGGAGAAGAACTCGCCGTCCTGGATATCGATGGAAACCCGGTCAACGGCTTTCACTTCGCCGAACTGACGGGAAACGTTGGTGAACTGGACTGCAAGCGTCATGGTGCGGTGCTCCCAAAAGGCGAAGGCCGTCGCAGCGGCCCTGCCTGGACTTCTGAAAAAACGAGGCGACGTTCTGTAGGGGTGAAAAGGGTGGTAGCAAGGGTGGAGATCTGATGTGGGATCGGGCTTGCTCGCGAAAGCGTTGTGTCAGCCATCCTCACTGTTGAATGTGATGGCCCTTTCGCGAGCAAGCCCGCTCCCACAATTGGATCTGCGTCAGTTCACAACCTACCGGCCGCCCATGATGGCGATGTAGTCCTGGGTCCAGCGGCTGTACGGCACGAACTTGCCGCCTTCAGCCTGCGGGGTTTTCCAGAAGGCGATCTTGTCGAACTGGTCGAAACCGTTGGTCTTGCAGCCTTCGGCGCCGAGCAGTTCGCTTTCCTTGCACGCTGCCGGCACCGCTGGCAATGAACCGAACCACGCTGCCACGTCGCCCTGGACTTTCGGGGTCAACGACCAGTCCATCCACTTGTAGGCACAGTTGGGGTGCTTGGCGTCGGTGTGCAGCATGGTGGTGTCGGCCCAGCCGGTGGCGCCTTCTTTGGGAATGGTCGAGGCGATCGGCTGTTTCTCGTTCATCAGGCCGTTGACCTGATACGGCCAGGCGCCGGAGGCGACCACACCTTCGTTTTTGAAGTCACTCATTTGCACGGTGGTGTCGTGCCAGTAGCGGTGGATCAGCGGCTGTTGGGCGCGTAGCAGGTCGAGTACCGCCTTGTACTGTGCTTCGGTCAGTTCGTAGGGGTTCTGGATGCCCAGCTCCGGCTTGGCGGACTTGAGGTACAGCGCCGCGTCGGCGATGTAGATCGGGCCGTCATAGGCCTGCACGCGGCCCTTGTTCGACTTGCCGTCCGGCAGGTCTTCGGCGTTGAACACCACGCCCCAACTGGTCGGCGCGGTCTTGAACACGTTGGTGTTGTACATCAGCACGTTCGGGCCCCACTGATAGGGTGTGCCGTAGGTCTGCTTGTTGACCACGTACCACGGCGCATCCTTGAGGCGCGGGTCGAGGTTCTTCCAGTTCGGGATCAACGCGGTGTTGATCGGCTGCACACGCTTGCCGACGATCAGGCGCAGGGACGCATCGCCGGACGCGGTCACCAGGTCATAACCGCCCTTGGCCATCAGGCTGACCATCTCATCGGAGGTGGCGGCGGTCTTCACGTTGACCTTGCAGCCGGTTTCCTTCTCGAAACCGGTCACCCAGTCATACGCCTTGTCGCTTTCACCACGTTCGATGTAGCCAGGCCACGCCACGATATCCAGCTGGCCTTCGCCGGCGCCGACCGCCTTGAGCGGCTCGGCGGCCTGGACACTGGCACTGGCCAGCAGCGCGGTGGTGATTGCACTGAGCAGTGCGGTCTTGTGCACGAACATGGGAATTCCCTCTTCTTCAAATTATGGTCGGGGCAGTTGTGAACGTGGTGAAGCATGCCGTTGGCGGCTTGTTATTAGCGTAGTCAGAGATGCTGGCCGTGGCGCGCCATGATGTGCCGCACCACGCTGTAGTCCTGTAGTGAGTCGCTGGACAGGTCCTTGCCGTAGCCCGAGCGCTTGAGGCCGCCGTGGGGCATTTCGCTGACCAGCATGAAGTGGCTGTTGATCCAGGTGCAGCCGTACTGCAAACGCGCGGCGACCTGCATCGCCTTGTCCAGGTTCTGGGTCCAGACCGAAGACGCCAGGCCATATTCCGAATCGTTGGCCCAGTCCACGGCCTGTTCCAGCTCATCGAAACGGGTCACGGTGACCACCGGGCCGAACACTTCGCGCTGGACGATTTCGTCGCTCTGTCTGCAACCGGCCAGCAAGGTCGGCTGATAGAAGAACCCGGCACCGGAGTGCACCGCCGCACCGGTCACACGCTCGATGTGCGGCTGACCGAGGGCGCGCTCGACGAAACTGGCCACACGGTCGCGCTGGCGAGTGCTGATCAGCGGGCCGATCTCGTTGTCGGCGTCGCGCTTGCCGGCAAAACGAATGCTGCTGACCGCCGCGCCGAGCTCGGCCACCAGGCGATCGTGAATCCCGGCCTGGGCATAAACCCGGCACGCCGCCGTGCAATCCTGCCCGGCGTTGTAGTAACCGTAGGTGCGCACGCCGTCGACCACGGCCTGAATGTCGGCGTCGTTGCAGACGATCACCGGAGCCTTGCCGCCCAGTTCGAGATGAGTGCGCTTGAGGGTTTTCGCCGCAGCCTGGAGGATCTTCTGCCCGGTGACGATATCGCCGGTCAGCGACACCATGCGCACCTTGGGGTGGCTGACCAGATGGCTGCCGACGCCTTCACCGCCCCCGCAGACAATGTTGATCACGCCACGCGGCAGGATCTCGGCCAAGGCTGGCGCCAGGGCCAGGATCGACAGCGGCGTGTGTTCCGATGGCTTGAACACCAGGGTGTTGCCGGCGGCCAGGGCCGGGGCGATTTTCCACGCGGCCATCATGATCGGGTAGTTCCACGGCGCGATGGACGCGACAACGCCAATCGGATCGCGGCGCACCATGCTGGTGTAGCCCGGCAGGTATTCACCGCTGAGCTGACCGGTCTGGCAACGCACGGCGCCGGCGAAGAAGCGGAACACATCGACGGTGGCGCTCAGGTCGTCCTGGCGGGCCAGGTGCAACGGCTTGCCGCAGTTCAGCGCTTCGAGACGGGCCAGCAGGTCGGCGTTTTTTTCGATGGCGTTGGCAATGTCCAGCAGCAGGTTCGAGCGTTGCTGCGGCGTGGTGCGCGACCAACCGGCGAAAGCGCGGTGGGCGGCGAGGATGGCGGCTTCGACCTGTTCGGTGCTGGCTTCGGCGATCTGTGTCAGCACCTCGCCCGTGGCCGGGTTGATGATCGGCTCGACGAAGCCTTGCCCGGCGACCAATTCGCCATCGATCAACAACGCGGTGAACAACGGGGTCTGCGCGCCAGCCATTTTTCGCGATCTCTTTTCTTGTGTGGCCATGCTGCTCCCAATGCCTGGGGGCCGGCCCGTCTTATATAGATGCAGCAAGACTAGTGCGCGGACCCGAGGTCGACAAATACTAAATACTGAAGGTGGCGTTCGATTAAATAGATGGCTTGCGCCCGCCGTGGGGCTGCTCGCGGGCGACGGTCAGGAACGGGTCGACCAGCGCCGGCCGTGCAGTGCCGCGCCGCCAGGCCAGGCCGACGTCCAGGGTCTGGCTGAGATCCGCAATCGGCCGCGCTTCGATGATGTCGCCTTCCAGCGACCAGGGGCGGTAGGTCATGTCCGGCTGAATCGACACGCCCAGCCCAGCGGCTACCAGGCTTCGCACCGCTTCGGTGGAGGCAGTGCGCAAGGTGATGCGTGGTTGCAGAGACGCGGCTGTCCACATGCGCTGGGCATTGCGGTCCATTTCATCGACGTTCAGTTGAATCAATGGCTCCCGGGCCACGTCGGCGAGGTTGATGCTGTCATGTTCCAGCAGCGGATGCTGGGCCGGTAACCAGAGGCGGTGGGGCGAGTGGGTCAGGACTTCGGTCTGCAAGGCATGGCGGTCTTCGAGGTTGGACAGGATCAGCACGCCGACATCGATCTCGCCGCTGACCAGCAAATGCTCGATGTATGGGCGCTCGTCCTCCATCACGCGAATTTCCACGTTGGGGTAGGCCCGCTGGAAACGGGTGAGCAAATCCGCCAGGTAATAACCGGCCACCAGGCTGGTCACGCCGATGATCAACTGCCCGGCCACCTGGTCGGTGCTCTGTTGCAGGCTGCGCTTGGCGTTGTCGACGGTGGCCAGGATCAAGTGCGCCTGGCGCAGGAATTGGTGGCCCTGGTGGGTGAGGGTCATGCCCTTGGCGTGGCGATTGAACAGGCCGACGCCGATTTCCTGTTCCAGTTGCTGGATCGCCAGGGTCAGGGTGGACTGGGAAATGAAGGCGGTCTGCGCAGCGGCGGAGATCGAACCTGTCTCGGCCACGGCGATGAAATGACGGATCTGACGCAGGGTCATCATGGAAGGGTACCCGGTGGGCGGTTTTTATCGATTTGTTCGAGTGTATATCTAAAAAACAGAAAGCAGCCGCAAGGTTCATGCACAAGGCCGCGGGCAACATCTGGAAGCACTCTTGCTGGCAGGCGCCGGGCACTTTCGATCTAGGCTGGTTGCCTCAAAATCCGGTTACACCTTTTTGGAGGCGGAAAATGAACACCCGTGGATTGCTCGATCAACTGCTCAAGTCCGGCCAGGATCTGTTGCAGAACAAGACGGGCGGGGCGCAGAACAAAGCGTCCGCTGGTTTGGGCGGATTGCTCGGCGGCAACAGTGGCGGCTCGGGCGGGCTGGGTGGTTTGCTCTCGGGCGCTGGCGGCGGCGCTCTGGCGGCGGGGGCCATGGGGTTGCTGCTCGGTAGCAAGAAGGCGCGCAAGGTGGGCGGCAAGGTCGCGGTGTACGGCGGTCTCGCGGCGCTGGGTGTGCTGGCCTACAAGGCTTACGGTAACTGGCAGGCCCAGCAGGGCACTGCGCCGAAGAACGAACCGCAAACCCTGGACCGCCTGCCCGCCGCGCAGGTCGAGCAACACAGCCAGGCGATCCTCAAGGCCCTGGTGGCCGCGGCCAAGGCCGATGGGCACATCGATGAGCGTGAGCGGGAGTTGATCGAAGGCGAGTTCACCAAGCTCGACAATGATCAGGAACTGCAGCACTGGCTGCACGCGGAGCTGAACAAGCCCCTGGACCCAACTGATGTCGCCCGCGCCGCCAAAACCCCGGAGATGGCGGCCGAAATGTACATCGCCAGCGTGATGCTGGTGGACGAGGAAAGCTTCATGGAGAAATCCTACCTCGATGAACTGGCGCGACAGCTCAAGCTGGAACCGGGGTTGAAGGCCGAGTTGGAGAAGCAGGTGCGCCTGGCTGCTGTTTAAGGTTTGAAAATGCCATCGCGGGCAAGCCTCGCGCCTACAGGATTCGCATCGAGTCCTGTAGGAGCGAGGCTTGCCCGCGATGGCGTCTTCATTGTCGTCACCGCCCTCCATGACCATTCCACGGTCCCTTTGTGCCAAATCACCACTGGCACACCTCCCGCCAGTAGCGGACAGTCCCCATCCAGAGCCAATCCCGGCTTTTTCCAAGCGGGATGAGAAGTGGTGCGCACCCGTCTTATTAATGAAACACCGCCCTCGGCTATACTCCCCGCATTTCGAAACGACCCCGAGGACAGCCTGTGAAGAACTGGACGTTGCGCCAACGCATTTTGGCGAGTTTTGCAGTCATCATCGCCATCATGCTGTTGATGGTGGTCGTCTCGTATTCAAGGCTGTTGAAGATCGAAGACAGCCAAGCCAGCGTGCGCGAGGATGCACTCCCTGGCTTGTTCTACAGTTCGATGATTCGCGGCGCCTGGTCCGACAGTTTCCTGCGCATTCAAGCCATGCTCGGCCTCGAGCAAGGGCAGGGCTTCAACACCAAGGATGCCGCGGATTTCAGTGGCTATGCCGTGCGCCTGCAAGAACAGATGGACCTGTATCGCCAGACCATCACCGACGATGAGGACCGGACCGAGTTCGCCGCGTTCCAGAAGGCCCACGACGATTACCATCGGATACTGGCGGCGGTCATCGATCTGCATAAGCGCAACCAGAATGCCGACGCGATCACGATGTTCAACGACGAGCTGACGCCAGCCTGGACGACGGGACGGATGAAGCTCAACGATATTCTGCTGCATAACAAGGCCGTGGCCGACAGGGACATTGTCGCCATCGATGATGCGGTGCTCACTGCAAAAGTCATCATGGGCATATCGCTGCTGATCGCGGTACTGGCCGCCGGTCTCTGCGGCCTGCTGCTGATGCGCGCGATCATGGCGCCGATGAACCGCATCGTGCAGATCCTCGAAGTGATGCGCACCGGTGACCTCAGCCGTCGCCTGAACCTGGACCGCAAGGATGAGTTCGGCGCCGTCGAAACCGGCTTCAACGACATGATGACCGAGCTGACGGCCCTGGTGTCCCAGGCCCAGCGCTCGTCGGTGCAGGTCACCACCTCGGTCACCGAGATCGCCGCCACCTCCAAGCAGCAGCAGGCCACCGCCACCGAAACCGCCGCCACTACCACCGAAATCGGCGCGACGTCCCGGGAAATCGCTGCCACGTCCCGGGATCTGGTGCGCACCATGACCGAAGTGTCCACCGCCGCCGATCAGGCCTCGGTGGCCGCCGGCTCCGGGCAGCAAGGCCTGGCACGCATGGAAGAAACCATGCATTCGGTGATGGGCGCGGCCGATCTGGTCAACGCCAAACTGGCGATCCTCAACGAGAAGGCCGGCAACATCAACCAAGTGGTGGTGACCATCGTCAAGGTCGCCGACCAGACCAACCTGCTATCCCTCAACGCCGCCATCGAGGCCGAAAAGGCCGGTGAATACGGTCGCGGTTTTGCCGTGGTCGCCACCGAAGTGCGGCGCCTGGCGGACCAGACCGCCGTCGCCACCTATGACATCGAGCAGATGGTGCGCGAGATTCAGTCGGCGGTGTCGGCCGGGGTGATGGGCATGGACAAGTTCTCCGAAGAAGTGCGCCGCGGCATGTCCGAAGTGCAGCAGGTCGGCGAGCAGTTGTCGCAGATCATCCATCAGGTGCAGGCGCTGGCGCCGCGGGTGTTGATGGTCAACGAGGGCATGCAGGCCCAGGCCACCGGTGCCGAGCAGATCAACCACGCGTTGGTGCAGCTGGGCGATGCCAGCAGCCAGACTGTCGAGTCCCTGCGCCAGGCCAGTTTCGCCATCGACGAGCTGAGCCAGGTGGCCGTCGGGCTGCGCGGTGGCGTTTCGCGATTCAAAGTCTGATGAGCGAACTCACCGCCAAGCGCGCTGCCGTCAAGCAGGCGCCCCATGCGCTGTTCCTGGTGTTTCGCATCGGTTGCGAGCGCTATGCCCTGCGCGCCACCGAAGTGGCGGAAGTGCTGCCGCGCCTGCCCTTGAAGCCGATTGCCCAGGCGCCGCATTGGGTGGCCGGGGTGTTCGCCTGGCGTGGCGTGGTGGTGCCGGTGATCGACCTCAGCGCGCTGACTTTCGAAACGCCCTCCCAGGCGCGCACCAGTACGCGGCTGGTGCTGGTGCATTACCGCCCGGATGAAGGTGCATCGGCGCAACTGCTCGGCTTGATCCTGGAACAGGCCACCGACACTTTGCGCTGCGATCCCGCGGACTTTCAGCCCTATGGCCTGGACAATCGCGAGGCCCCGTACCTGGGCCCGGTGCGCCAGGACGAGCAGGGGTTGCTGCAATGGGTGCGGGTCGCTGATCTGCTGGATGAACGGGTCCGCGCGCTGTTGTATCCGTCGCCCCCATTGAACCTCGCGCTGCTTGAGGAACAATCATGAGCTACGACCAGCGCTTTTTCGATTTCCTCAAGGAGCGCATCGGCCTCGACGTGACATCGGTGGGCCCGGCGATCATCGAGCGCGCGGTGCGACAGCGCAGCACGGCGTCCAACGCACAGACGGCCGACGAGTACTGGCGCACGCTGCAGGCCTCCAGTGACGAGCAGCAGGCGCTGATCGAAGCGGTGATCGTCCCCGAGACCTGGTTTTTCCGTTACCCGGAATCCTTCGCCACCCTGGCGAAACTGGCGAGCCGGCGCCTGGCCGAGATCAACAACCTGCGCGCCCTGCGCATTCTCAGCCTGCCGTGCTCCACCGGCGAAGAGCCGTATTCGATCGCCATGGCGCTGCTCGACGCCGGGTTCAAGCCGCATCAGTTCAAGGTCGATGGCATGGACGTCAGCCCGCTGTCGGTGGAAAAGGCCCGGCGTGCGCTGTACGGCAAGAACTCCTTTCGCGGTGAGGACCTGAGCTATCGCGAGCGCTATTTCACCGCCGAAAACGACGGTTATCACCTCAACAGTCGAGTGCTGGACCAAGTGCGCCTGCAAGTCGGCAACGTGCTGGACCCGGCGTTGCTCGCCAATGAGCCACCCTTTGACTTCGTGTTCTGCCGCAATCTGCTGATCTACTTCGACCTGGCTACGCAAAAGCAGGTGTTCGAAGTGCTCAAGCGCCTGACCCACGTCGACGGCGTGCTGTTCATCGGCCCGGCCGAAGGCAGCCTGCTGGGGCGCTTGGGCATGCGTTCGATCGGTATCGCGCAGTCGTTTGCCTTCAGTCGCCACAGTGATGCGGAGCCTGAACCGTTTATTCCCGCGCCGGCCCCTGTGCCCGTGCCCACGCGGCAGGTGCCGCGTCAGGCCGTGCCTGCGCCAGTTCCGCGGCGCCCGTTCGCCAGCGCTGCGCGGCCGGCACCGGTCGAAAAACCGGGCAGCAGCGATGCTGCGGCCTTGCTGGCGAACATCGCCGCATTGGCCAACGAAGGCAAAAGCGTCGAGGCCCGTGCTGCCTGTGATCGTTACTTGCGCAGCCATCCGCCGGTGGCTCAGGTGTTCTACTGGCTGGGACTGCTCAGTGATATCACCGGCAGCGTCCAGGAGGCCCAGGGCTTTTATCGCAAGGCGTTGTACCTCGAACCGCAACACTCTGACGCGTTGATGCACCTGGCGGCGCTGCTGCAATCCCAGGGCGACAGCGTCGGTGCCAGACGATTGCAGGACCGCGCCGCCCGCAGCGAGCGCGCCGCCGACAGTGAGCGTAAACGATGATCGCCTCCGACAGCTTTAGCGTTACCCGTGAAGATGCCCAGGCCATCGACGATTGCTGGAACCGCATCGGTATCCATGGCGACAAGTCCTGTCCGCTGCTGATCGAACACATCCATTGCCGCAACTGCGCGGTGTATTCGGCCGCCGCCACGCGTCTGCTGGATCGCTACGCGTTGCAGCAGGATGATCGCGCGCCTGTGTCGGACACGCTCGAAGTCGAGGTGAAAACCCGTTCGCTGCTGATGTTTCGCCTGGGCGAAGAATGGCTGGGCCTGGCCACCCGCAGCCTGGTGGAAGTCGCACCGCAACAGGCGATTCACTCGTTGCCGCACCAGCGTTCCCGGGCCTTGCTGGGTGTCGCCAACGTACGCGGTGCGCTGGTGGCGTGCCTGTCTCTGGTGGAGTTGCTGGGGCTGGAGCCTGGCAACGGCGTGGCCAGCGGCGCCCGTGTCATGCCGCGCATGTTGATCATCGCCGCCCATGGCGGGCCGGTGGTGGTGCCGGTGGACGAGGTGGACGGCATTCACGCCATCGACGAGCGCATTCTCGACGCGGCCTCGCAATCCGGCACCCAGGCCAGTGCCAAATACACCCGTGGCGTATTGCAATTCAAAGGTCGCAGCCTGCGTTGGCTGGATGAAGAACAGCTGTTGTCCGCCGTGACCCGGAGCCTCACATGACCCCCGAGCAAATGCGCGATGCCTCTTTGCTGGAGCTGTTCAGCCTGGAAGCCGAGGCCCAGACCCAGGTGTTGAGCGCGGGGCTGCTGGCCCTGGAACGTGATCCGACCCAGGCCGATCAACTGGAGTCGTGCATGCGCGCGGCGCACTCGCTCAAGGGCGCGGCGCGGATCGTCGGGGTCGATGCCGGGGTCAGCGTGGCCCATGTCATGGAGGATTGCCTGGTCAGCGCCCAGGAAGGGCGGCTTTACCTGCGTGCTGAACACATTGATGCCTTGTTGCAGGGCACCGATCTGCTGATGCGCATCGCCACGCCGAGCCAGGCGCCGCAGCCAGCGGACATCGAGAGCTATGTCGCCTTGATGGCGCGCCTGCTCGATCCGACGACGGTTGTAGCCGCTGTCATGCCGACGGCCGCACCGGTGATGGCAGCGCTTGCCCTTGAAGCACCCGCGCCGGCCCTCGACGAGCCTGCACCGGCCATCGAGCCGCTGCCTGCCGAGCCCACGCCCACTCCGAAAAAAGCCAGGCGCACCACAGAAAACGGCGAGCGCGTCCTGCGGGTGACCGCCGAACGCCTGAACAGCCTGCTCGATCTGTCGAGCAAATCCCTGGTGGAAACCCTGCGCCTCAAACCGCACCTGGCCACCATGCAGCGCCTCAAACGCATGCAGAGCAACAGCCTGCGGGCGCTGGAAAACCTCAATACTCATCTCAAGGACCAGGCCCTGAGCCTTGAAGCCCGGGAAGCCCTGGATGATGCGCGCCGCTTGCTGGCCGAATCCCAGCAACTGCTGGTGGAGAAAAACGCCGAACTGGATGAATTCGCCTGGCAGGCCAGCCAGCGTGCGCAAGTGCTGTACGACACCGCCCTGGCGTGTCGCATGCGTCCGTTTGCCGATGTGCTGACCGGGCAGGTGCGCATGGTCCGTGATCTGGGGCGCAGTCTTGGCAAGCAGGTGCGGCTGGAAATCGAGGGCGAGAAGACCCAGGTCGACCGCGATGTGTTGGAGAAGCTCGAAGCGCCATTGACCCACCTGTTGCGCAATGCGGTGGATCACGGCATCGAAACCCCGGCGCAGCGGCTGTTGGCCGGCAAGCCAGAGGAAGGCGTGATTCGCCTGCGCGCCTCCCACCAGGCCGGGTTGCTGGTGCTGGAACTGAGCGATGACGGCAATGGCGTCGACCTGGAGAAAGTCCGGCGCAGTATTATCGAACGGCAATTGTCCCCAGCCGAAACCGCCGCACAGTTGAGCGAGGAGGAACTGCTGACGTTCCTGTTCCTGCCGGGGTTCAGCCTGCGCGAGACCGTCACCGAAGTGTCCGGCCGCGGCGTCGGCCTGGACGCGGTGCAGCACATGGTTCGCCAACTGCGCGGCGCGGTGGTGTTGGAGCAGACGGCGGGCGTGGGCAGTCGTTTCCACCTTGAAGTGCCGCTGACCCTGTCGGTGGTGCGCAGTCTGGTGGTGGAAGTCGGCGACGAGGCCTATGCCTTCCCGCTGGCCCACATCGAACGCATGTGCGACCTGGAGCCGGCGGACATCGTCCAGGTCGAGGGTCGCCAGCACTTCTGGCATGAAGGCCGGCATGTCGGTCTGGTCGCCGCCAGTCAGCTGCTGCAGCGCCCGACGAGCCAGGCCAGCCAGCAGACCCTGAAAGTGGTGGTGATCCGCGAGCGCGATACCATCTACGGCGTGGCGGTCGAGCGTTTCATCGGCGAGCGAACCCTGGTGGTACTGCCGCTGGATGAGCGTTTGGGCAAGGTCCAGGACATCTCTGCCGGCGCCTTGCTCGATGACGGTTCGGTGGTGTTGATCGTCGACGTGGAGGATATGCTGCGTTCGGTGGACAAACTGCTCAATACCGGGCGCCTGGAACGCATTGCCCGCCAGGGCAATCAGGCGCTCGAGGCGGCCCGCAAACGGATTCTGGTGGTCGACGACTCCCTGACCGTGCGCGAACTGCAACGCAAGCTGCTGCTCAATCGCGGCTACGACGTGGCGGTGGCGGTCGACGGCATGGATGGCTGGAACGCCCTGCGCTCGGAGGATTTCGATCTGCTGATCACTGACATTGATATGCCGCGCATGGACGGCATCGAACTGGTGTCCCTGTTGCGTCGGGACAATCGTCTGCAATCGCTGCCGGTGATGGTGGTGTCCTACAAGGATCGTGAGGAGGATCGCCGTCGTGGACTGGACGCCGGAGCCGACTATTATCTAGCCAAGGCCAGTTTTCATGACGACGCCTTGCTCGATGCTGTCGTTGAGCTCATAGGAGGAGCGCGGGCATGAAAATCGCAATCGTCAACGACATGCCCATGGCGGTGGAGGCCTTGCGCCGGGCGCTGGCCTACGAGCCGGCGCACCAGGTCATCTGGGTGGCCGCCAATGGCAAGGAGGCGGTGCAAAAATGTGCCGAGCAAACCCCTGACTTGATCCTGATGGACTTGATCATGCCGGTGATGGACGGCGTGGAAGCCACCCGCCGCATCATGGCCGATACTCCCTGTGCCATCGTCACCGTCGACCGCCAGCAGAACGTGCACCGGGTGTTCGAGGCCATGGGCCACGGCGCCCTGGACGTAGTCGATACCCCGGCGCTCGGTGCCGGCAATGCCCAGGAAGCGGCAGCGCCATTGCTGCGCAAGATCATGAACATCGGCTGGCTGATCGGTGACAAAAGCAACCGCGAACGCCCCGCACCGAGCCCGTTGCGCGGTTCCGGCTCACGCCAGAGCCTGATCGCGATCGGCTCTTCCGCGGGCGGGCCGGCGGCGCTGGAGGTGCTGCTCAAGGGGCTGCCGCGCCATTTTTCCCCGGCCATTGTGCTGGTCCAGCATGTGGACCAGGTGTTTGCCGCCGGCATGGCCGAATGGCTGGCCAGCGCCAGCGGCCTGAACGTGCGCCTGGCCCAGGAAGGCGAGCCACCGCAAAGCGGCACGGTGTTGCTGGCGGGCACCAATCACCACATTCGATTACTCAGGAACGGTACGCTGGCCTACACCGCCGAGCCGGTCAACGAGATCTATCGACCCTCGATCGACGTATTTTTCGAAAGCGTGGCCAGTCACTGGAACGGTGACGCGGTCGGCGTTTTGCTCACGGGTATGGGGCGTGATGGTGCGCAGGGGCTTAAACTCATGCGCCAGCAAGGCTACCTGACCATCGCCCAGGACCAGAACAGCAGCGCGGTGTACGGCATGCCCAAGGCCGCCGCTGCCATCGATGCCGCCGTGGAAATCCGCCCGCTGGAGAAGATCGCGCCACGATTGCTGGAGATCTTTGCAAAATGACTACCTTTCGCAGCAATCCTGGCTTATGCAGTTTTCAGGTGAACGCACATGAATGATTTACAGCTCGACGATTTCAAGACTGACGAAAATGCCGCCATGGTGTTGTTGGTGGACGATCAGGCGATGATCGGCGAGGCGGTGCGGCGCGGGTTGTCGAACGAAGAGAACATCGACTTCCACTTCTGCGCCGACCCGCACCAGGCCATTGCCCATGCCGTGCGGATCAAGCCGACGGTGATCCTGCAAGACCTTGTCATGCCGGGGCTGGACGGCCTGAGCCTGGTGCGCGAGTACCGTAACCACCCGGCGACCAAGGACATTCCGATCATCGTCCTGTCTACCAAGGAAGACCCGCTGATCAAGAGCGCGGCATTCGCGGCCGGGGCCAACGATTACCTGGTCAAGCTGCCGGACAACATCGAGCTGGTGGCGCGCATTCGCTATCATTCGCGCTCCTACATGACGCTGTTGCAGCGCGATGCGGCCTACCGCGCGCTGCGGGTCAGCCAGCAGCAGTTGCTCGACACCAACCTGGTGCTGCAACGGCTGATGAACTCCGATGGCCTGACCGGGCTGTCGAACCGTCGGCACTTCGACGAGTACATGGAGCTTGAGTGGCGCCGTTCGTTGCGTGATCAGAGCCAACTGTCGCTGCTGATGATCGACGTGGATTACTTCAAGACCTACAACGACACCTTCGGCCACCTGGAGGGCGATGAAGCCCTGCGCAAGGTCGCCGCGGCGATTCGCGACGCCAGCGCCCGGCCGTCGGACCTGCCGGCCCGCTACGGCGGTGAAGAGTTTGCCCTGGTGCTGCCCAACACGTCCCAGGGTGGGGCGCGGCTGGTGGCGGAAAAACTGCGCATGACTGTCGCCGCGCTGAAAATCCCCCATATCTCCCCGGCCGAAGGCTCGAGCCTGACCATCAGCATCGGCCTGGCCACCCTCACCCCGACCGCGGGCAGCAACTGCCGGGAACTGATCTCGGCGGCGGACAAGGGGCTGTACCTGGCCAAGCACAATGGGCGCAATCAGGTGGGGATAGGCTGAATCGCGTAAGACACCTGTTTGCCGATGAACCTGTGGTGAGGGGATTTATCCCCGCCGGGCTGCGAAGCGGCCCCAAAAAAATGGGACTGCTGCGCAATCCAGCGGGGATAAATCCCCTCACCACGGTTGATTGCCATTGATCTTCAAGGCCGCAAACATCCTGTGTGAACACCACCTTTTCGGCCAGGCGGACTGCCGTTCCCGGCCGTTTGCCGTTATACTCGCCGGCTTTCAAAAGTTCGCCAACGAGTGCTGCCCGCCATGGAAATCAACCCGATCCTGAACACCATCAAGGACCTGTCCGAGCGCTCCGAAACTATTCGGGGGTATCTTTGACTACGATCAAAAGCATGAGCGTCTGATCGAAGTCAATCGCGAGCTTGAAGATCCAGGTGTCTGGAACAAACCTGAATATGCCCAGGAACTGGGCCGCGAGCGTGCCGCGCTGGCACAGATCGTCGAGACCCTGGACGAACTGTCCGGTGGCCTGGCCGATTGCCGCGACCTGCTGGACATGGCCGTCGAAGAGAACGACGAAGGTGCGGTGAGCGATGTGGTCGCCGAACTGGCCCGCATGGAAGAGAACCTCGCCAAGCTGGAATTCCGCCGCATGTTCAGCGGCGAAATGGACCCCAACAACGCCTACCTGGACATCCAGGCCGGCTCCGGCGGTACCGAAGCCCAGGACTGGGCCAACATCCTGCTGCGCATGTACCTGCGCTGGGCCGACAAACGCGGTTTCGACGCCACCATCATGGAGCTGTCGGCCGGTGAAGTCGCCGGGATCAAGGGCGCGACCGTGCACATCAAGGGCGAATACGCCTTTGGCTGGCTGCGTACCGAGATCGGCGTGCACCGTCTGGTGCGCAAGAGTCCGTTCGACTCCGGCAACCGTCGCCACACCTCCTTTTCCGCCGTGTTCGTCTCGCCAGAGATCGATGACAAGGTGGAGATCGAAATCAACCCGGCAGACCTGCGGATCGACACCTATCGTTCTTCCGGTGCCGGTGGTCAGCACGTAAACACCACCGACTCGGCCGTACGTATCACCCACGTACCGACCAACACCGTGGTCAGCTGCCAGAACGAACGTTCCCAGCACGCCAACAAGGACACCGCCATGAAAATGCTGCGGGCCAAGTTGTACGAGCAGGAGATGCAGAAGCGCAACGCCGCTTCCCAGGCGCTGGAAGACACCAAGTCGGATATCGGCTGGGGTCACCAGATCCGTTCGTATGTGCTCGATGCGTCGCGAATCAAGGATTTGCGCACTAACATCGAACGCAGCGACTGCGACAAGGTGCTCGACGGCGACATCGACGAATACCTGGTGGCGAGCCTGAAGTCCGGGCTGTAAGACATGCGACGCGGGATCGGCCTCGATCCCTGTAGGAGCCAGCCTGCTGGCGATCCCCGGGCCGCTGGCCCGGGGGCAACGAACCTGTGATGGAATTTTTAAAGACATGAGCGACCTAGAACTCGACCCGCAAGCCCTGCAACAGGAAGAAAACTCCCTGATCGCCCTGCGCAAGGAAAAGCTTGCTGCCGAGCGCGCCAAGGGCAATGCCTTCCCCAACGACTTCCGCCGCGAAAACTACTGCGAAGAATTGCAGAAGAAGTACGCGGACAAGACCAAGGAAGAGCTGGCAGAGGCTGCAATCCCGGTCAAGGTTGCCGGTCGCATCATGCTCAACCGTGGCTCGTTCATGGTGATCCAGGACATGACCGGTCGCATTCAGGTCTACGTCAACCGTAAAACCCTGTCCGAAGAAACCCTGGCCGCGGTGAAAACCTGGGACATGGGCGACATCATTGCCGCCGTGGGCACCCTGGCCCGTTCCGGCAAGGGCGACCTGTATGTCGAAATGACCGAAGTGCGCCTGCTGACCAAGTCGCTGCGCCCGCTGCCGGACAAGCACCACGGCCTGACCGACACCGAACAGCGTTACCGCCAGCGTTACGTTGACCTGATCGTCAACGAAGACGTGCGCCAGACTTTCCGCGTGCGTTCGCAAGTCATCGCCCACATCCGCAGCTTCCTGATGAAGCGTGACTTCCTGGAAGTGGAAACGCCGATGCTGCAGACCATTCCGGGCGGCGCGGCGGCCAAGCCGTTCGAAACCCACCACAATGCCCTGGACATGGAAATGTTCCTGCGTATCGCGCCGGAGCTGTACCTCAAGCGTCTGGTGGTTGGCGGCTTTGAAAAGGTGTTCGAGATCAACCGCAACTTCCGTAACGAAGGCGTCTCGACCCGCCACAACCCTGAATTCACCATGTTGGAGTTCTACCAGGCCTACGCCGACTACGAAGACAACATGGACCTGACCGAAGAACTGTTCCGTGAACTGGCGCAGCTGGTGCTGGGCAGCACCGACGTGCCGTACGGCGACAAGGTGTTCCACTTCGGCGAGCCGTTCGCGCGTCTGTCGGTGTTCGACTCGATCCTCAAGTACAACCCTGAGCTGACCGCCGACGACCTGAATGACATCGACAAGGCTCGTGACATCGCCAAGAAGGCCGGTGCCAAGGTGCTGGGCTTCGAGGGCCTGGGCAAGCTGCAAGTGATGATTTTCGAAGAACTGGTCGAGCACAAGCTGGAGCAGCCGCACTTCATTACCCAGTACCCGTTCGAAGTGTCGCCGCTGGCCCGTCGCAACGACGAGAACCCGAACGTCACCGACCGTTTCGAGCTGTTCATCGGCGGCCGTGAAATCGCCAACGCCTACTCCGAGTTGAACGACGCGGAAGACCAGGCCGAGCGTTTCATGGCCCAGGTGGCGGACAAGGATGCCGGCGACGACGAAGCCATGCACTACGACGCCGACTTCGTTCGCGCCCTGGAGTACGGCATGCCGCCAACGGCGGGTGAAGGTATCGGCATCGACCGTCTGGTGATGTTGCTGACCAACTCACCGTCGATCCGCGACGTGATCCTGTTTCCGCACATGCGGCCGCAAGCGTAAGTGTTTCAACTAAAAAGCCGCCTGAATTGGGCGGCTTTTTATTGCCTGTCTGGTACAAACGTATCAAATGGTTAATTTTGCAGTAGAGAGAGGAATCCCGTCGTGATCCGTGCAATGGCTCAAGAAGGTGCAGCGGGTATCGCCACTGCGGTCGCTGAAAGTGTTCAGTACCAGGGCCGCAAGGCCAGCCGCCAGGGCAGTGAACAGCGCCGCCAGGACATTCTCGACGCGGCGATGCGCATTGTCGTGCGCGATGGCGTGCGGGCCGTGCGCCATCGGGCTGTGGCCGCCGAGGCCAATGTGCCGCTGTCGGCGACCACCTACTACTTCAAGGACATCGATGACCTGCTCACCGACACCTTTGCCCAATACGTGGAACGCAGCGCGGCCTACATGGCCAAGCTGTGGGTGAACAACGAAGGCCTGTTGCGCGACATGATCGCCAGCGGTGACGGCAGTGCCCAGGCCCGCTCGAAACTGGCGGATGACATCGCGCGGTTGATGACCGACTACGTTCACCGGCAACTGGTGACCCGTCGCGAACACCTGATGGCCGAGCAGGCGTTCCGCCAGGAAGCGCTGCTCAATCCGCGCCTGGCCCAATTGGTGCGCTCCCATCAGCAGATTCTGTTGCAGGGCTCCTGCCAGCTGTTCCAGGTATTGGGTTCACGCGAGCCTCAACAGGATGCCAAAGTGTTGACGGCTATAATCGGACGGATGGAATATCAGGGCCTGCTCAACGACGCGGAACCGGCCGCCGAAGAGGAAATGCTCGGCATACTCACGCGTTATATGCATTTGGTGCTGGCTTCGGTTTAATCCTCAGGGTTGGATGATCAACCACTGTGGGAGCGGGCTTGCTCGCGAAGGCGGTGTGTCAGCCGACAGTGATGGTCAATGTTGTACCGTTTTCGCGAGCAGATCCGCCCCACATTCGGTCGGCGTGCGTTTCAAAGGGAGTATTGAATGAAAGCCTGGCGTGTCGTAGTGATCGCCTTGTCGTTCCTGCTGCTCAGCGGCTGCCTGGTGACCTTCAAGGAGCCGCTGCCCACCAGCGAACCCGCGCCCAAGGGGTTGCTCGGCAAGTGGACCAGCACCAACGCCTGGGGCGAGCCGCTGAATCTGGAACTGACCCGCGTCGGCGACAATCGCTATCAGGCCGTCAGCTACTTCCGGGCCAAGCCCAAGGAGCGCGAAGCCTACCCCTTCACGGTGTCGCGCCATGGCAACCGCTGGTACCTCTCGGCCAAGGTGCCGGCGCAGTTCGGCGGGCATTTCACCATTGCCGGTTTCGAACTCACCGACAAACATGAACTGGTGGTCTACAACCTCGACCTCGAGCAGATCAACCAGGCCTTGCAGCAAAAAGCCCTGAGCGGCGAAAGTTTCCATACCGACGAGGGTGCCGGCGTGTCGATCGACAGCCCCGTCGATGAGGTGTCCGCCTACCTCGACGACCCGGCCAATTCCGATGTCTTCGTCGAGGCGGCGCGCTTCCAGCGTCAGGCCAAAGCCAAATAAACCAGCACATCACGCTAGCAACAGGAGTTTCGGGTGGACGATTACCAGCAGTCGATACGCATTTTGTCCGATCGCATTGTGCTGGCGCAGACGCCGATCCGCGTCCTCGATGCGGTCAAATGGGACGACAACATCCGCAAGAATTTCCTCAAGGCCAAGGGCAAGGAAATGCCGGCGGTGGACCGCGACTATTACCTCAACCGGCCACTGTCGTTCGACTCCAGCAAAGTGAAGCTGGAGTTCCAGAACATCGAGCGCGACATCACCCGCCAGCTCGGCCAGTTCAACCCCGTCGGGCAGATCATGCGCCGCATGTGCAAGGAATACCGGATGGTGGTGCGCATGCTCGAAGCGCGGGGCACCGAGGATTTTGGCCTGATTTCCCAGGAGTTGTACGGCGCAGCCTCCGATGCGTTCCACGCTGGCGACCCTACCTTGTCCGACCTGGGCCTGATGCTGTCCGATTACCTGAACAACATCGACGGCCGTGGTGACCTCAAGGACGAACCCAAGACCCTGACCGCCAAGGACGCCGTCCACCTGCTGCAGACGCGCCTGAACAAGGTGTTCGGCGAGGCCGAGGAGACCATTCGGGTGTTCGAGTCCGACGGGATCGTCGCCGATGCGGCGGCGGGTGCCGACTACATCAAGATCCGCACCGACGCGATGTTCAACGAACGCGACGTGCGCGCCCTGGAAGTCCACGAGGGCCTGGTGCATGTGGGCACCACCCTCAACGGTCTGAACCAGCCGATCTGCACCTTCCTGGCCAAGGGCCCGCCTTCGTCGACGGTGACCCAGGAAGGCCTGGCGATCCTGATGGAGATCATCACCTTCGCCTCCTACCCCAGCCGCCTGCGCAAACTGACCAACCGTACGCGGGCGATCCACATGGTGGAGGAGGGCGCCGACTTCCTGCAGGTGTTCGAGTTCTTCCGCGAACAAGGCTTTGAAATGCCCGAGAGCTACAGCAACACCAGCCGCGTTTTCCGTGGCTCGGTGCCGACAGGTCTGCCGTTTACCAAAGACTTGTCCTACCTCAAGGGCTTTATCATGATTTACAACTACATTCAGTTGGCGGTGCGCAAAGGCAAGCTGGAGCAGATCCCGCTGCTGTTCTGCGGCAAGACCACCCTGGAAGACATGCGCACCTTGCGCCAACTGGTGGACGAAGGGCTGGTCGTCCCGCCCAAATACCTGCCGGAACAGTTCCGGGACATGAATGCGTTGTCGGCGTGGATGTGCTTCTCCAACTTCCTCAACCATTTGAGCCTGGACCGGATCGAGGCGGATTACTCCAACATCCTTTAAGCATCATGCAGACCCATGTGGGAGCGGGCTTGCTCGCGAATCCGGTCTGACATTCAACATCTTTGTTGTCTGACTCACCGCCTTCGCGAGCAAGCCCGCTCCCACATGGCTCGTACTCCGACCCACTATTTGCGAGGCTTCAACGGATGAGAATCCTCGGCATCCTCTGCCTTCTCCTGACCTTGAGCGGTTGCAGCTCACTGCTGTTCTACCCCGAGCCCGGGCAGTTGTTCACCCCGGAAAAAGCCAAGCTCCAATACCGCGACGTCACCCTGACCACCGCCGACGGCCTCAAGTTGCACGCTTGGTGGTTGCCGGCGAAACAGGGTGTCGAGGTCAAGGGCACGGTGCTGCATCTGCACGGCAACGGCGGCAATCTGCCGATGCACCTGGGCGGCAGTTACTGGTTGCCGGAACAAGGCTATCAAGTGCTGTTGCTCGACTATCGCGGCTACGGTTTGTCCGAAGGCGAACCGAGCCTGCCGGCGATTTACCAGGACATCGATGCCGCCTTCAAATGGCTCGACCAGGCGCCCGAGGTCAAGGGCAAACCCCTGGTGTTGCTCGGTCAGAGTCTCGGCGGTTCGATGGCCGTGCACTATCTGGTCCTGCACCCCGAGCGGCAAAAACAGCTCAAGGCGTTCGTGCTCGATGGCGTGCCGGCCAGCTACCGCAGTGTCGGCCAGTTCGCCCTGAGCCATTCATGGCTGCTGTGGGCGTTCCAGGTGCCGCTGTCCTGGCTGGTGCCGGACGGTGACAGTGCGATCAACTCGATGGCGCAACTCAATGGCGTGCCCAAACTGATCTACCACAGCATCGACGATCCGATCGTGCCCCTTTCCAACGGCATCCTTCTGTATCAAGCTGCGCCGCCACCGCGGGTCCTGCAACTGACCCGCGGTGGCCACGTGCAGACGTTCGCCGACCCGGTCTGGCGCACCGTCATGCTGCGCTATCTTGAAGACCCGCAGCATTTCAACGGCCTGCGCCGCCTGGGTGAAATTCCCAATTACCCGGCCCCCAAGACGTCTGAAGATGAACCACAAGAGAGCCCGCAATGAGTGAAGAACGTAACGCCATCCCGCTGATCATCACTGGTATCTGCAGCATCCTCGGCACCGTCGGCGCCCTGTGGTGGTACGGCTACCTGCACTTCGCCAAGCCTGAGGATGCGTTGCTGCTCAACGAATTCACCATGCTCAAGACCATTCCCGGCGAAGACTACAAAGTCTCGCTGGAACCGGCCGCGCAAGTGGCGCAGTGCATCGATGGGGTGCTGGTGCTGTTCGACACCGAGCAGAAAGGCCTGACCGGCGTGCTGATCAACGACCGCAAAAAAGCGGTGCGCTGCATCGGGCAGGAAACGCCGCAGAAGCTGGAGCAGTAATCCAATCTTCCTGACGACACACATCAAATGTGGGAGCGGGCTTGCTCGCGAAAGCGGTGTGTCAGGCAACATTACCGTCGACTGACACCACGCCTTCGCGAGCAAGCCCGCTCCCACAGGGGTGTTGCGGTGTTGCTGGTTATTGCATGTTAGAGCTGACAGCCGAACGCGGAATCACCGGCTGGTTGTCATTGGAAATCGTCACTTCCACCCGACGATTCTGCGCCCGGCCCGAAGTGCTGGCGTTGTCCGCCACCGGGTATTCCTTGCCATAACCCTGGGCGACGATGCGCGCCGGGTCGACACCCATTTTCACCAGGGCCATGCGTACCGAGTTGGCGCGACGTTCCGACAGCGACTGATTGTGGGACGCGGTCCCCGTGCTGTCGGTATAGCCTTCGACGATCACCTTGCGGTCCGGATTTTCCTGAAGGTACTGCGCCAGCTTGTTGATGTTCACCAGACCGTTGGATTTCAACTCGGCCTTGTCGGTGGCGAACAGCACGTCACCAAAAGTCACCAGGGTGCCGCGGTCGGTCTGCTTGGCGTTGAGGCTGTCCTGCAACTGCTTGATCTGTGCGTCCCGCGCATCCAGGCGCGCCTGGGCCCGTTGTGCTGAAGCGTTTTTCAGATTGGCTTCGGCCGTGCGCAGGGCGATGGTCTGCTTGGCCACTTCCACACGCTGGTTGGTCAGGTAAGCCAGCTGATCGACCTTGGCCGAATCTTGCTTGTCCATGTAGGCCTTGTCGGCCTTGTCCAGGTAATCGCTGGCTTCCTTGGTTTCCAGTGCCGCGACTTTGCTTGCCTGCGGGTTGGCCTGCAGGCCGGAATAGTTGGTGCGGGCCTGTTCAAGGTTGGCGTTCGGCGGCGTGGAGCACGCGGCCAGGGCAACGCTGGCAGCCAGCAGGGCAGGGAGCATCAATTGTTTGGAAGTCATCATGGTTTCGTCCTTTTAGTCGATTAAGAAATACGTCGAGCCGCGCCGTTACTGAACGGTGCGCTGGCTTTCCTGACGCAGTTCCTGAACGCCTTTCTGAGAGTCCTTGAGTGCCTGTTCAGCTTTCATCGCCTGAGCTTTGCGCTCGGCGACGCGGGCGTCCCACTCAGCCTGTTCGGCCAGGGTTTTGGCCTGATCGTACTTTTTGTCGTGCATGGCAATTTCGGCTTGCTTGAGCTTGTCTTGCGCGGCTTTCATTTCCACGGCGGCAAATTCGGTACCGCCGGCGCTGACAGCGCTGTTGACCGCTGATTGCGACACGGCGAACTGTTCGCTGGGAGGGTTGCCGGCGCAACCGGCCAGCACGAGGCTGCTGCCGATGGCCAGGGCCGCCATTTTCAGGCCGTGCATCGAGGTGAACGAGGATTTGCCAGTACGGGTTTTCATGGTCTTCAACTCCATTGCGCTAACTCCTGAACAACTAAAAAATCCATCCTGGGCAAGGAGCCGTAACCTTCATTTTCGGGTCGTTTTGAAACGGCCGTCCCAGGGGGCTTACTGGGATTGACCCGGGGCGTTTTTTAAAAGTTCAGAGAAATTATTCTGCAGCGGGGTTTTGCTGTTTCGATTGCAGGAGCGAATTCGCTCGCGATGGTCGTCAACGATAACGCGGGTTACCTGAGTAAACGCGGTGTCTCGGATGGCATCGCGAGCATGCTCGCTCCTACGGTTGGGCGGGGGCGGATCAGTGTTTCTGCTTGTCATCCACGGCCGACAAATCGTGCAAATGCCGCCGCGACAACGCCAGGAAACGCGGCGTCGGGCCGATGTCTTCGTACAGCGGATCACCTTCTTCATCGGTGGCCACCACCGTCGAACCCTTCACGTAGGGAAAGCTCTTTTCCAGCTCTTCCAGGGCGGCGCCGATCAGTTCGCCCAGCAGCTCTTCGGGTTGCCGCTTGGGGTACATGTCGACGATGGCCGCCAGCCGGGCCGCGGCTTCCACGTCCAGGTGAATCGAGTAGCCGGTGTCGGTCAGGCGACCCTTGGCGTTTTCTTCCCAATGATGGGCAAGTTCGCGGATTTTCATAATGACCTCATGACGCGCCTGCTCGTGGCAGGCAGGGTGAGTGTCCGGCATTGGCCGGCGAAAGCCGTTGTACGGCTCATTGTTCAGACTAGCTGTTGCCCAAGAGGTTTAAAGTCCCTTCGTCGTCTGGGTTGTAAGTAGCGGTCTGTAGCGGCACTCTTTGTCTCAAGTGCATGCCTCTCCCGGGCCCCCGGATTTTTGCTGGAGTACTGCTGATGACCGATATCGATGCACGCTTGCGCGAGGACGTTCACCTGTTGGGTGAGCTGTTGGGCAACACCATTCGTGAACAGTACGGCGAGGGCTTCCTCGACAAGATCGAGCAGATCCGCAAGGGCGCCAAGGCTGACCGCCGTGGCTCCATGGACGCCGAGCTGAGCGCCAGCCTCAACCAGTTGACTGAAGACGAACTGCTGCCGGTGGCGCGGGCGTTCAACCAGTTTCTCAACCTGGCCAACATCGCCGAGCAGTATCAGCTGATTCATCGTCGCGAAGAGTCGCAGCCAGCGCCGTTCGAGTCGCGGGTACTGCCGCAATTGCTCGCTCGCCTGCGCGAAGAAGGGCACGGCGCCGAGGCCCTGGCCCGGCAGCTGGGCCGCCTGGAAATCGAATTGGTGCTCACCGCTCACCCGACCGAAGTCGCGCGCCGCACGTTGATCCAGAAATACGACGCCATCGCCGAGCAATTGGCAGCCCTGGACCATCGCGACCTGACCACCGCCGAGCGTGAGCAGATCAAGTCGACGCTGCAACGCCTGATCGCCGAAGCCTGGCACACCGAAGAAATCCGCCGCACCCGCCCGACCCCGGTCGACGAAGCCAAGTGGGGCTTCGCAGTGATCGAGCACTCGCTGTGGCATGCCGTCCCCAATTACCTGCGCAAGGCCGACCTGGCCCTGCACGCGGCCACGGGTCTGCGCCTGCCACTGGAAGCCGCACCGATTCGCTTTGCTTCGTGGATGGGCGGCGACCGTGACGGCAACCCCAACGTGGTCGCCACCGTCACCCGTGAGGTGCTGTTGCTGGCACGGTGGATGGCGGCCGATCTGTACTTGCGCGACATCGACCAACTCGCTGCGGATTTGTCGATGCAGCAGGCCAGTGAAGCGCTGAAGGAAAAGGCCGGCGACAGTGCCGAACCCTATCGCGCCGTGCTCAAGCAACTGCGCGAACGGCTGCGGGCCACGCGCAATTGGGCCCACAGTGCATTGACCGCGCCCACGCCTGCACCCGCTGACGTGCTGCAAAACAACCGCGATCTGCTCGATCCGCTGGAGCTGTGCTACCACTCGCTGCACGAGTGCGGCATGGGCGTGATCGCCGACGGCCCGTTGCTCGACTGCCTGCGCCGGGCGGTCACGTTCGGCTTGTTCCTGGTGCGCCTGGACGTGCGTCAGGACTCGTCGCGACACAGTGCGGCCATGACCGAAATCACCGATTACCTGGGCCTGGGTCGCTATGAAGACTGGAGCGAAGAAGAACGCATCACCTTCCTCACTCGCGAACTGAACAACCGTCGTCCGTTGTTGCCCGCCCACTACAAACCCTCCGCCGACACGGCCGAAGTGCTGGCGACTTGCCGGGAAATCGCCGCCGCGCCCGCGGCGTCCCTGGGCTCCTATGTGATCTCCATGGCCGGTGCCGCTTCGGACGTGCTGGCGGTGCAACTGCTGCTCAAGGAATCGGGCGTGTTGCGACCGATGCGTGTGGTGCCGCTGTTCGAAACCCTCGCCGACCTCGACAACGCAGGCCCGGTGATCGAAAAACTGTTGCTGCTGCCGGGTTACCGCGCACGTCTGCACGGGCCGCAGGAAGTGATGATCGGTTACTCCGACTCGGCCAAGGACGCCGGCACCACGGCGGCGGCCTGGGCGCAGTATCGGGCGCAGGAAAGGCTGGTGGATATCTGCCGCGAGCAACAGGTGGAACTGCTGTTGTTCCACGGCCGTGGCGGCACCGTGGGTCGAGGCGGCGGCCCGGCGCACGCGGCGATCCTGTCGCAGCCACCGGGTTCGGTGGCCGGGCGTTTCCGCACCACCGAGCAGGGCGAGATGATTCGCTTCAAGTTCGGCTTGCCCGATATCGCCGAGCAGAACCTCAACCTGTACCTGGCAGCGGTGCTGGAGGCGACCTTGCTACCTCCGCCACCACCAACCCCCCAGTGGCGTCACCTGATGGACGAACTGGCTGCCGACGGGGTGAGCGCCTACCGTGCCGTGGTGCGGGAAAATCCGCAATTCGTTGAGTATTTCCGTCAGTCGACCCCGGAACAGGAGCTCGGACGCCTGCCGCTGGGCAGCCGTCCGGCCAAGCGCCGCGCGGGTGGCATCGAGAGTCTGCGGGCGATTCCGTGGATTTTCGGCTGGACCCAGACCCGCTTGATGTTGCCGGCCTGGCTTGGCTGGGAAGCGGCCCTGAGCAAGGCGCTGGAGCGCGGTGAAGGCGATCTGCTGGGGCAGATGCGCGAGCAATGGCCGTTCTTCCGCACCCGCATCGATATGCTGGAGATGGTGCTGGCTAAGGCCGACGCCGATATCGCCCGCTCCTACGACGAGCGTCTGGTGGAGCCGCCACTGCTGCCGTTGGGCGCGCACTTACGCGACCTATTGTCGCAGGCATGCTCCATCGTCCTCGGGATGACCGGCCAGTCGCAGCTACTGGCACATAGCCCAGACACCCTGGAATTCATCCGCTTGCGCAACACCTACCTGGACCCGCTGCATCTATTGCAGGCCGAGTTGCTGGCCCGTTCGCGGCAACAGGAAGTGGCCCAGGACAGCCCGGTGGAGCAAGCGTTGCTGGTGTCTGTAGCGGGAATTGCCGCCGGTTTGCGCAATACCGGCTAAGGTTTTTGCCGTGGGGTCAGGCATCCGGGGCAGGCTTTGGATGCCGTGCTCTGATCAGGGAAAATGTGCGGCCAGGCGACAGTTAGTGATGGGGTTGCGACGAGGGGAACCGCGCCGAAGGGTCGCAGGAGCCAGCGGTTTCTCCGACTTTTGGCGTCTTGTGTGGGCGCACCCCGCTGTGTATCTTGATCAGCCTTTGGCCGTTTGGGCGGTCACGACCCTTTTTTTGAGATTGGCCCCACGAGGCGAATCTGACGTTATCCATATAAAAAATTGAGGAGCACATCGATGCGCGTCATTCTGCTGGGAGCTCCCGGGGCCGGTAAAGGTACTCAGGCTAAGTTCATCACCGAAAAATTCGGCATTCCACAAATCTCCACCGGCGACATGCTGCGTGCCGCGGTCAAGGCCGGCACCGAGCTGGGCGTCAAGGCCAAGAGCATCATGGATGCCGGTGGCCTGGTTTCCGATGACCTGATCATCGCCCTGGTCAAGGACCGCATCGCCCAGGCCGACTGTGCCAAGGGTTTCCTCTTCGACGGTTTCCCGCGCACCATTCCTCAGGCTGAAGCCCTGGTGGAAGCGGGCGTCGAGCTGGACCATGTGGTCGAAATCGCCGTCAAGGACGAGGAAATCGTCCAGCGTATCGCCGGCCGCCGTGTGCACGAGGCCTCGGGCCGTGTGTACCACATCGTCTACAACCCGCCGAAAATCGCGGGCAAGGACGACATCACCGGTGAAGAGTTGGTGCAGCGCAAGGACGACACCGAAGAGACCGTGCGTCATCGTCTGTCGGTCTACCACGCCCAGACCGAGCCACTGGTGAAGTTCTACCAGGAGCTGTCCGCCGCTCAGGGCAAACCGAAGTACAGCCACATCGAAGGTGTTGGCTCGGTGGAAGCGATCACTGGCAAGGTGCTTGAAGCGCTGAACTGAAAAGACTGATCGGCTTCATCGTCTACGGCCCGCTTGCGGGCCGTAGTTGTTTATACTGACGCACTTTTTTACTTTCTCTGACGGAAACATCGATGAGCACCTTGCTGGCCCTGGACACCGCGACTGAAGCTTGCTCCGTTGCCTTGCTGCATGACGGCAAAGTTACGAGCCATTACGAGGTGATCCCGCGCCTGCATGCACAGAAGCTGCTGCCGATGATTCAGCAGTTGCTGGCTGATGCGGGCACGACGCTGCAAGCGGTGGATGCCATCGCTTTCGGTCGCGGTCCGGGTGCGTTTACCGGCGTGCGGATTGCCATCGGCGTGGTGCAGGGGCTGGCGTTTGCCCTGGATCGCCCGGTGTTGCCGGTATCCAACCTGGCCGTCCTGGCTCAACGCGCCTATCGCGAACACGGCGTGAGCCAGGTGGCGGCGGCCATCGATGCACGTATGGATGAAGTGTACTGGGGCTGCTACCGCGAAACGGCGGGTGAGATGCGCCTGGTCGGCCAGGAAGCGGTGCTGCCACCGCAAGTGGCCGCTTTGCCGGCCGACGCCAGCGGCGAGTGGTTCGGCGCGGGCACCGGTTGGGGTTATGGCGAACGCATCGCCGTCAGCCTCAGCGGCCAGGACGCCGGCATGCTGCCTCACGCCGAAGACCTGCTGACCCTGGCGCGATTCGCCTGGGCCCGAGGTGAAGCGATCGTGGCCGATGAGGCGCAGCCGGTGTATCTGCGCGACAAGGTAGCCACTCCGAAAGCACGCTGAACGTCGTCCCTGTGGCGAGGGAGCTTGCTCCCGTTCGGCTGCGCAGCAGTCGTAACATCTGGCTGCTCGGTATGACTGACCATCACTGGGGCCGCTTCGCAGCCCAGCGGGAGCAAGCTCCCTCGCCACGGTTTTCAGTTCTTTGGCGGCGGAGCTTTCAGGCGTGCCAATCGTCCGTTTTTAACCCCAGCTTTTAAACCTTTTGCCCTTTATGTGTTCTAGTTATCACTCGGCGGTTTGCGAAGTGGGCTATGTGCCACTAAACTGCCATCACTGATACCGAGCATGCACGTATGCGTATAGACGGCCTTTCCTCACAGTCCTACCCCATCAAGCGCAAGCCTCGCAAAGGCCCTGTGGTGGAAGACGAAAACGTCGATATCGACGGCGAACTGGAAATTCCGTCCGAAGAACAGATGACCGCCCGCGCCAAGGCCGCTGCGCAAAAAATCAGCAATCTCCCCGCCCGTCAGCAGGACATGCTTTATCACCGTGCCATGAGCAAAAGTGTGGCGATGGCCCTGGCCAGCTACCTGAGCACGGCCGGTTTCGTCGACTGGGATGCAGAAGTGCTGGGTCTCGATCTGTACATCTGATGTTGCTGCCTTACTACCTCGGCTGCCCCTCCTGGAGCGAAAACGCCTGGCGCGACTATCTCTACCCGCCAGACGCCAAGCCCGCCGAATTTCTCGCTCTGTATTCCCAAGTATTCAATGCCGTGGAAGGCAACACGACCTTCTACGCGAGCCCGGCTGCCGGCACCGTGCAGCGCTGGGCCGACACCATGCCCGCGCATTTTCGTTTCACCGCCAAGTTTCCCGGCGACATCAGCCACGGCGGCGACCTGCGCGAACAACTGACCGCCGCCGAAACCTTCACTCAATTGCTCAGCCCTCTTGGCGAGCGGGTGTCGCCGATGTGGCTGCAGCTATCGAAAAGCTTCACGCCGCATCGCCTGCCAGAACTGGCCGGCTTCATCGATGCCCTGCAGCGTCCCTTGGCGGTTGAAGTGCGCCATGACGATTTTTTCGCCAAGGGTGACAGCGAGCGAATGCTCAATCGCTTGCTCATGGATCGCGGTGTCGAGCGCATTTGCCTCGATCCCCGCGCACTGTTCAGCTGCACCTCGACCGATCCTTCGGTCCTCCACGCCCAATCGAAAAAGCCCCGCGTGCCACCGCGCCCCGCGGCGTTCACCCAATGCCCGCAAGTGCGCTTCATCGGCCATCCGCAACTGGAGGCCAACGACCCGTTTCTATTGCCATGGGTAGAGAAAATCGCCCTGTGGATCGAAGAAGGCCGCACGCCCTATATCTTCCTGCACACCGCCGACAACCTGCTGGCGGCGAAGCTGGCACAACGTTTCCATGCCCGGCTGATGCTGCGTCTGCCTGGCTTGCCGGCGCTGCCTGAGCTATACAGAGAGCCCGCCGCCGAGCAACTTGGCCTGCTCTGAAGGCGGATTCGTTCCCCTTTTCAGGAGCCTGCCAATGGATGCGCAAACCCTTCGAGCCCAAGCGTTCAAAGCCTTGCACGAACGCGACGGGGTTTTTGTGATGCCCAACCCATGGGATGCCGGCTCGGCGAAGATGCTTGCCGGCCTGGGATTCGAGGCGCTGGCGACCACCAGTGCCGGTGCGGCTTTTTCCCTGGCCCGTCACGATGGCGGCCTGACCCTGGACCAGACCCTGGCCAATGTCCGGGCCATCGTCGCCGCCTCCGACCTGCCGGTCTCGGTGGATCTGGAAAACGGCTTTGCCGATGATCCCGCCGAATGTGCGCAAAGCATTGTGCAGGCCGCTGCCGCCGGGGCGGTCGGCGGTTCGATCGAAGACGCCACGGGCCGGGCGGATGCGCCGATCTATTGTTTCGAGCATGCCGTGGCGCGGGTCGAGGCCGCCGTCGCTGCCGCGCGCAGCTTGCCGTTCCCATTCATGCTGACTGCCCGGGCGGAGAATTTCCTGCACGGCAATCCGGATCTGGACGACACCCTTCGCCGCTTGCAGGCGTTCGCCAAGGCCGGTGCCGATGTGCTGTATGCGCCGGGGCTGCGCAGCGCTGAAGAGGTGTTGGCGGTGGTCCGCGCCGTGGCGCCCAAACCGGTCAACGTGTTGATGTCCGGCGGCTTGAAGTTGACGGTGCAAGAGCTGAGTGAAATGGGCGTCAAGCGCATCAGTGTTGGTTCGGCACTGGCATTGGCGGCGCTGGGCGAGTTCTACCGTGCCGCCGAAGAGATCAAGACCTCGGGCACCTTCGGCTTCACCTCGCGCTCGATGCCCTACGCCCAGGCCAATCAGTTTTTCAAAGGCTGACGATGCGCCGCAGCGGGTGGCTGTTGCTGGCGTTGTTCGCTGCGGCGGGTGTGGGTGTCTGGCGTGGCTGGCTGTCGCTGCCGCCGCAGTGGAACCCCTGGGCGCCGCTGGACGTGAAAGCGCCACCCAACCTGCTCACCCGCTACAAGCTCATGCGTCTGCGCGACGACCCGCAGCTGTGCGATCAGGCCTTGAGCAGCGCCGGCCTGCGGGTCAACCGCCAGGCCGACAGCCCCGACGGCAAGTGTCCGTTGACTGACGTGATGCGGGTGCAGGGCGGCGATGTGGCGCTGAGCAGTGGTTTTCTCGCCAGTTGCCGGTTGGCGGTGTCGTTCGCGCTGTTCGAGCATCACGCCCTGCAACCTGCCGCACAGGCGATCTACGGTCAGTCGGTTGCGCGGGTCGATCATCTGGGCAGTTTTGCCTGCCGCAATGTCTACGGCCGCGAGAATGCCCGGCGCAGCCAGCATGCATCGGCCAATGCCCTGGACATCGCCGGATTCCGCCTGGCCGATGGGCGAACCATCAGTGTGCTCAAGGATTGGCCGAAGGATAACCAGGACGCGCGGTTTCTGAGGCAGGTGCGCGATGGCGCCTGTGGCGTGTTCAGCGTGGTGTTGAGCCCCGATTACAACGCCGCCCATCGCAATCACTTTCATCTCGATGTCGGGCCATGGTGGCTGTGTCGCTGAAAAGGTCGCTGAAGATCAGGCGGCCAGGCGCAGGTTCTGCAGGATGATCGGGCGAGCCCAGCCGTTATCGAAATCGAGCTGTTTCTGTTGCTCCACCAGTTCTTCCGGGGAGAACGGCGGGAAGGGCTTGTCCAGCAGGTCGAGTTCGAACTCGGCGATCGGCAGGTGCAGCGCACGCGGCTGCGGCGCCGGGCCGGCCTGTGGCAACGGCTGACCGGCGGTGAGTACGATCGGGCGGACCCAGCCGCTTTCGAAGTCCTGTTGTTGCTGCTGGGCGACGATTTCTTCGGCTGGGAAGGGCGGGAACGGCTTGTCGGCCAGGTCCATTTCGAATTCGGCGATTGGCAGGAACAGCGGCTCCGGCGGGCGAATTTCGTTGTCTTTCACGTCGCATTCGCGCTGGGCAACGATGTGCGCCAGCAGGTCGCTGCCGACGGTGGGTTCGACCGGGCTTTCCAGGTCCACCGGTGGGAAGTTCAGCGATTGAGGCAGCACCTCACCCGACTGTTCGGCCAGCGCTCGGGCAAAGAAATCCTGCCAGATGTGGCTGACGCCGCTCAGTGCCTGGGTGTTTCGCAGGTTGTAGTCGCCGTAGGGCGAGATAAAACCTGTGATGGTGGGTTGAATGTCTGACATTTCTCTCGGTCGACGCTCAGCTCTGGCAAAATGCTCGTTAGTTTTGTTATCGGCCGTTTTTGCCGATCATTAATTTTTTGAGCGTGTTTTCCGATGATTGATCAACCCGCGGCTTGCCGCATCCATGTCGAGGCCTTGAACGCGACCTTTCAGCCACAGGCCGAGCACTGGGCCGAGCGCCTGGGCCTGCCGTTGCAGGTGGATGAGGGCGAGTTTGCCTTGCAGGTGGGCGAGCAGGGCCTGCAGTTGCAACAGCTGGGTCCGGACGCGCCGGGGCCGGTGCGGGTGGATTTCGTCGAGGGCGGCGCAGCCCATCGTCGGTTGTACGGCGGTGGCAGCGGGCAGATGATCGCCAAGGCCGTTGGCATCGCCCAGGGCGTTCGTCCGCGGGTGCTGGATGCCACGGCGGGGCTGGGCAAGGATGCGTTCGTGCTGGCCAGCCTGGGGTGCGAGATGAGCTTGGTCGAGCGTCAGCCGTTGATCGGTGCCCTGCTCGAGGATGGCCTGGCCAGAGCAGCGGAAGATTTTGACGTGGCGCCGATCGTGGCGCGCATGCGGTTGCTCAAGGGCAATTCGATCGAGGTGATGCAAAACTGGGAAGGCGAGCCGCCGCAAGTGATCTACCTCGACCCGATGTTTCCGCACCGTGAGAAAACCGCGCTGGTGAAAAAGGAAATGCGCCTGTTCCGGCCGCTGGTGGGCGATGATCCGGATGCTCCGGCATTGCTCCAGGCGGCATTGGCGCTGGCCAGCCACCGGGTGGTGGTCAAGCGACCGCGCAAGGCACCGTGCATCGACGGGCCCAAGCCGAGCCATGCACTGGATGGCAAGTCCAGCCGGTATGACATTTATCCGAAGAAGGCGCTCAAGCCGTAAGACCGAGTTGCCCTATTCGCGAGCAAGCTCGCTCCCACATTTGATTGGTGCACGACGCAGATCAAGTGTGGGAGCGGGCTTGCTCGCGAAGGCGCCAGACCCTGCAACCTGGATCGATCAGGCTGAACCCGGCCGATACGCCCGCATGAACAACCCCACCACTTCCCGCACATGGCTCTCGGCCGCGTCTTCGGTCAGCGGCTCGCCACAGCCATACAGCAAGCGAAAATTCGCCGCGCCCTTGAGCAGGCAGAAGAAGTGCTCCGCCGCATTGCGCGGTTTGTCGATGCTCAGCGCGCCACTCTGATCGACTTTGCCCAGCAACCGCTCCATGCCGTTGAGCATGCGTTGCGGGCCGGCCTCGAAGAAGATCAGGGACAGTTTCGGGTCCTGGCTGCCCAGGGCCATGATCAAACGGTGCAGGTTCACCGATTCGTCGCTGTTGATCAGCTGATGAAAGCCCCGGGCGATGTTCAGCAGCACGGTTTCCACCGCCACCCCCTGCGGCAATTCAAAGAACAGCGTCGGCAACTGCTCTTCGCACTTGGCCACCACGGCGGCGGAGAACAGCGTCTCCTTGTCGTTGAAATGGCTGTAGACCGTCAGCTTCGACACGCCGGCCTGCGTCGCGACAGCATCCATGCTGGTGTTGGCATATCCCTTGGTCAGAAACAGCGTTTTCGCCGCGTCCAGGATGGCCTGGCGCTTGGCCAGATCCTTGGGGCGGCCTGGGCCGTTGGGTGCTGAAAGATTGTTCGGCATATGCGCTTTTATTACTGGACTGGTGAGTTTGCTATTAATAACATACTGGTCAGTATAATTATTCCAAGCACCATTGGCGAAAGGTCCTTCACCATGTTCCGCTATGCCTTGCCCCTCGCGTTGCCAGTCAGCCTGGCGTTTCTGTTGACGGCGTGCGGTCATGAAGAAGCGCCGCCCACCAGCGTGCGCCCGGCCATGGTGGTCCAGCCAGAGCCCTCGACGCAGGCAATGGAAAGCTATCCGGGCGAAGTTCGTGCGCGCTTCGAGCCCGAGCTGGCGTTCCGCATCGGCGGCAAAGTCAGCCGACGACTGGTCGAAGAGGGCCAGCGGGTCAAGGCCGATCAGCCCTTGGCCGAGCTCGATCCTCAGGACGTTCGTCTGCAATTGGAAGCCACCCGCGCCCAGGTCGCCGCCGCCGAAGCCAACCTGAACATGGTGCGTGCCGAGCGCGACCGCTATAAAACGCTGATGGAGCGTCAGCTGGTCAGCCGCTCCCAGTACGACAACGCGGAAAACCTCTACCGCTCCGGCGAAGCGCGCCTGAAGCAGATCAAAGCCGAATTCAATGTCTCGACCAACCAGGCCAGCTACGCCGTACTGCGTGCGCCTCAGGACGGCGTCGTGGCCAAGCGTGCGGTGGAAGTCGGGCAAGTGGTGGCAGCGGGTCAGACGGTATTTACCCTGGCCACCGACGGCGAGCGCGAAGTGCTGATCAGTTTGCCAGAGCAGAACTTCGGCCGTTTCAAGGTGGGCGAGCCGGTCTCGGTGGAACTGTGGACGCAACCGGATCAGCGCTTCGCCGGGCGCATCCGTGAACTGTCGCCGTCGGCCGATCCGAAGTCCCGCACCTTCGCGGCGCGCATTGCCTTCACCGGTGGCAAGGTCCCGGCCGAACTCGGCCAGAGTGCCCGGGTGTTCGTGCAAACCGCAGAGGCCGTGCCGTTGTCGGTGCCCCTGTCGGCATTGACCGCCGAAAACGGCGTGACCTATGTCTGGGTCGTCAGCGCCAACAACACCCTGAAAAAGACCCCGGTGCGGGTCGGTGCCTTTGGTGAGAAAACCGTTCCGGTGCTCGAAGGGCTCAACGCCAGCGACTGGGTGGTGGCCGCCGGCGTCCATGTGCTTCTGGACGGGCAGCAGGTGCGCCCGGTGGATCGCTCCAACCGCGTGGTCAATCTGGCGGACAAGGAGTAATCCCCGATGGGCTTCAATCTTTCCGAGTGGGCGTTGCGCAATCGCCAGATCGTACTGTTCCTGATGCTGTTGCTGGCCATCGTTGGCGCGCTTTCCTACACCAAGCTCGGCCAGAGCGAAGACCCGCCGTTCACATTCAAGGCCATGGTCATCCGCACCAACTGGCCGGGGGCCACGGCCCAGGAAGTGTCGCGCCAGGTCACCGAGCGCATTGAAAAGAAACTGATGGAAACCGGCGAGTACGAACGCATCGTGTCGTTCTCCCGCCCCGGCGAATCCCAGGTCACGTTCATTGCCCGCGACTCCATGCATTCGGTGCAAATTCCGGAGCTCTGGTATCAGGTGCGCAAAAAGGTCAGCGACATTCGCCACACCTTGCCGCCGGGCATTCAGGGACCGTTCTTCAACGATGAATTCGGCACCACCTTCGGCAACATCTACGCCTTGACCGGGGACGGTTTCGACTACGCCGTGCTCAAGGATTTCGCCGATCGCATCCAGATCCAGCTGCAACGGGTCAAGGATGTGGGCAAGGTTGAGCTGCTCGGTTTGCAGGACGAGAAGATCTGGATCGAGTTGTCCAACGTCAAACTTGCCACCCTTGGCTTGCCCCTGGCAGCAGTGCAACAGGCGCTTGAAGAGCAGAACGCCGTGTCCACCGCCGGCTTCTTCGAAACCAGCAGTGAGCGATTGCAGCTACGGGTGTCGGGGAATTTTCAGACAGTCGATGAGATAAAGAACTTCCCGATCCGGGTCGCCGATCGCACGTTCCGAATTTCCGACGTGGCCGAGGTGCGCCGCGGCTTCAACGATCCGCCGGCGCCGCGCATGCGCTTCATGGCCGAGGACGCCATCGGCCTGGCCGTGGCCATGAAGGACGGCGGCGATATTCTGGTGCTGGGCAAGGCTCTGGAAGTCGAATTCGCCCGCATCCAGAAAAACCTGCCGGCCGGCATGCAGTTGCGCAAGGTGTCCGATCAGCCGGCGGCGGTGAAAACCGGGGTCGGCGAGTTCGTCCAGGTGCTGGTCGAGGCGCTGGCGATCGTGTTGCTGGTGAGCTTTTTCTCCCTCGGCGTGCGCACCGGCATGGTCGTGGCGCTGGCGATTCCGCTGGTGCTGGCGATGACCTTCGCCGCCATGTATTACTTCGGGATCGGCCTGCACAAGATTTCCCTCGGCGCTCTGGTGCTGGCCTTGGGCTTGCTGGTGGACGACGCGATCATCGCCGTGGAAATGATGGCGATCAAAATGGAGCAGGGCTTCGACCGCATCAAGGCGGCGAGCTATGCCTGGACCAGCACCGCGTTCCCGATGCTCACCGGTACGCTGATCACCGCCGCCGGGTTCCTGCCGATCGCCACCGCGCAGTCGGGCACCGGCGAATACACCCGTTCGATCTTCCAGGTGGTGACCATCGCGCTGCTGGCGTCCTGGGTCGCGGCGGTGGTGTTCGTGCCGTACCTGGGGGAAAAACTCCTGCCGGATCTGGCGAAAATTCACGCAGCCAAACACGGCACCGATCAACCCGATCCTTACGGCACGCCGTTTTATCAGCGGGTCCGGCGAGTGGTGGAGTGGTGTGTGCGTCGGCGCAAAACGGTGATCGCGGCGACAGTGATTCTGTTCATTGCCTCTGTAGTCCTCTTCCGATTCGTGCCGCAGCAATTTTTCCCGGCATCGGGCCGACTGGAATTGATGGTCGACCTGAAACTGGCCGAAGGCGCCTCCCTGAGCAACACCACCGAAGAGGTCAAGCGCCTCGAAGCGCTGCTCAAGGACAAGGCCGGGATCGACAACTACGTCGCCTATGTCGGCACTGGTTCGCCGCGTTTCTACCTGCCGCTGGACCAGCAACTGCCCGCTGCCAGCTTCGCCCAATTCGTGGTGCTGGCGAAAACCATCGAGGAGCGCGAAACGTTGCGCAGTTGGTTGATCGCGACGCTGAACGAACAGTTCCCAGCCATGCGCTCACGGGTCACGCGTCTGGAGAATGGGCCGCCCGTGGGCTATCCGGTGCAGTTCCGGGTGACCGGTGAGCACATCGAGGAAGTGCGGGCGCTGGCCCGCAAGGTCGCGGCCAAGGTGCGCGAAAACCCTCATGTGTCCAACGTGCACCTGGACTGGGAAGAGCCGAGCAAAGTCGTCTATCTGAACGTCGATCAGGACCGCGCCCGGGCGTTGGGGGTGAGCACGGCCAACCTGTCGAAGTTTTTGCAGAGCTCGCTGACCGGTTCCAGCGTCAGCCAGTACCGCGAAGACAACGAGTTGATCGAGATCCTGCTGCGCGGCACCGTGCATGAGCGCACCGAACTGTCGTTGCTGCCGAGCCTGGCGGTGCCCACCGACAATGGCCGTAGCGTCGCCCTGTCGCAGATCGCGACCCTGGAGTACGGCTTTGAAGAAGGCGTGATCTGGCACCGCAACCGCCTGCCCAACGTGACCGTTCGTGCGGACATCTACGGCAAGGAACAACCGGCGACGTTGGTGAAACAGATCCTGCCGACCCTCGACCCTATCCGTGCGGAGTTGCCGGACGGCTACCTGTTGGATGTGGGTGGCACGGTGGAGGATTCGGAGCGCGGGCAGAAGTCGGTCAACGCCGGTGTGCCGATGTTCATCGTGGTGGTGCTGACACTGTTGATGCTGCAACTGCGCAGCTTCTCACGCACGGCGATGGTGTTTCTGACGGCGCCGCTGGGCTTGATCGGGGTGACGCTGTTCCTGATGGTGTTCCGCCAGCCGTTCGGCTTTGTGGCGATGCTCGGGACCATCGCGCTGTCGGGGATGATCATGCGTAACTCGGTGATTCTGGTGGATCAGATCGAGCAGGACATCGCGGCGGGGCTCAAGCCCTGGCAGGCGATCATCGAGGCGACGGTTCGCCGCTTCCGGCCGATCGTGCTGACCGCGCTGGCGGCGGTGTTGGCGATGATTCCGCTATCGCGCAGCGTGTTTTTCGGGCCGATGGCGGTGGCGATCATGGGCGGGTTGATTGTGGCGACGGCGTTGACGCTGTTGTTCTTGCCGGCGTTGTATGCGGCGTGGTTCAGGGTCAGGAAGGAGCCAGTCTGATCGACCACGCCCTTCTGTAGGAGCGAACTTGTTCGCGATGGACCTCAACGATAACGCGCACTCACTGAATGAGCGCGGTGTCTGAACGTTTTTCGCGAACCATCTCCTACGTTCATCTCGGAATCTTCCGATATTGAGCCTCACCGCATTCGGATGCTGTACTCGGGACTCGGTTTCATGAGTGTCCGAGACAATGGCAATGAAAAAACCACCAACGCTATACGGCCGGCTGGACCCGGTGTTTGATCTGCTCGGGCAGTCGCCCCACAGGGAGCGACTCGCCGATTATCTCGCTCTGCTCAAGCCCCTGGACGATCGGGGGCGCTACCTGCCTTTCACCGAATTACGCCGCCGCTGGTCGCCGGGACTGGATTCGAATCTGTGTTGGGCGCTGGTGAAGAAAGCGCGGACTGCGCAGTATTCAAGGCTTTTACCGCTGTGCGAACCCGTTCGATGGGGCAACTTTGTGCTCACGCCGCTGGCGCAGAAAGCCATTTCTGCTGTTGACCGGCAGGCGACTACGGCGGCGCTGGAATTCATGACCAGTCAGATCGGGGAGCACGCGCACTTCAGTTATTTGCTCAACGATCTGATTGAAGACGAAGCCATCAGTAGCAGTCAGCTCGAAGGCGCGGCGACCACCACACGGGTGGCCAAGGACATGCTCAGGCGTAAGCGCCTGCCGCGCACCCCGGACGAGCGAATGGTGATCGGCAATTACAAGATGATGAATTTCGCTTGGGAAAAGCGTCACGAAGCCTTGAGTGTCGAATTGATTTCAGCCATGCACCAGGCTGGTGTCGAAGGCATCGATGATGCGCAATATTCACCGGGGACATTCAGGGTCAACGATGACGTCGTTGTGCAGGATGGTGAGGGGCAAACCGTGCACACGCCGCCGCCTGCCATGGGTCTGGTGGGTCGATTGCAAAGGCTGTCGAATTGGATAAACCAGTCGCACAACGACCCGAATCACGCGGGATACCTTCACCCGTTGATCAAAGCCATCGCACTGCATTTCGCGCTGGGCTACGAGCACCCGTTTCGCGATGGTAACGGTCGTGTCGCACGGGCGCTGTTCTACTGGTTCATGTTCAAGAATGACTACTCGGCGTTTCGCTACATTGCGATCAGCGTCTTGTTGCGCAATGCGCCGGTGAAGTACGGGAGGTCTTACTTGAACACTGAAGCGGATGATCTCGATCTGACGTATTTCATCGATTTTCAATGCGCGGTCATTCTTCGGGCTGTCGGCGGATTTACCCAGGCCTATCGGAAAAGTCTGGCGTGCGCCGACCAGTTTGACCGCTGGTTAGTGGCGTCGGGGTTTTACCACCGGCTGACCGAAAAGCAGCGAGCCGTCTTTCAGGTGGCCAAGAGCGGGATGGCGAAAGAATTCACGGCAGGTAACGTGAGAGAGCATCTGGACTGCTCCTACAACACCGCCTCGGCGACGTTGAATGGCCTGGTCGAGTTGAATGTGTTCGAGAAGAGGAGGATCGGGCGTGAGTGGGTGTTCTTTCTGCGGGTTGCATCGACGGTTGATCCCCTGCCGGAGCAACGCTGTTCGCGATAGCGTCGAGTCAGTCGGCACCCATGTTGACTGACACTGCGTCATCGCGAGCAAGCTATGCCCCCACAGCGTTTGCGCTGTCGGTCAGAGGGTGCCGAACACCTTCTTCGCCAGGCTGGTCGCGGCCGCTGCCGGGTTCTTGCGCAGGGTCTCTTCCTGTTTGCCGATCATTTCGAACAGGCCATTCAGCGCCTGTTCGGTGACGTAGCTTTCGATGTTGGCATTCTTGGTGTCGATCACGCCCATGGTCGCGGCCTGGCCGGCGAAGGCGTTGTATTGCTTGGCCAGACCGACCTGGTCGGTGGCTTGCTTGACGATCGGCAGGAACTTGGCGCGTATCTGTTCGCGGCTGGTCTTGTCCAGGTACTGGGTGGCCGAGTCGGTGCCGCCGCTGAGGATGCCTTTGGCGTCTTCAACCGACATCTTCTTCACGGCGTCCACCAGGATCGGCTGGGCCTGGGTCACGGCGGTTTCCGCCGCTTTGTTCATGCTGGTTTCCAGTTGATCGACCTGATCGCCCATGCCGAACTGTTTCATTTTGCTGGCGACCTTGCCCAGCTTGCCCGGCAGTTCGATCTTCACGTCCGGGTTGTTGCTGAAACCGCCCGGGGTGCCCAGTTGTTTCACGGCCAGTTGCGCGCCTTGGGTCAGGGCATCCTTGAGCCCGCCGGTGGCGTCCTTTTGCGACAGGTCGCTAAGGGACAGCGCCAGGGCGCTGGCGCTGATCATCAAACCTGCGCACAGGCCGGCAAAGCGGAGGGTAGGGCGGAGCATGGCAACTTCCTTTTTCAAGAATTAACGGGCCGCGTCGACGCGAACCTTCAAAGGCTGGGGATCGGAGCCGTCCAGTCGCACGGCGTGGTTTTCGGTGGTGATGAACAGCAGTTTGCCATGGTCTTCGATGCGCGCGTTGATCGAGTAGCGGTGATTGGGCTCGATCTGGGCGGGGTCGTAGCTGAGGTGGAAGGGCAATGGCACCTGGCCTTTGACCGGTCCGCGTTGTTCGTCGATGACCTTGGCCGGAGCATCGGCCAGGGAGATGTCCTGCAGGCTGACGCTGAGGATCGCCGTCGGTGGCAGGGCGATGCGTTGCAGGTAGAACACTTCGCCGTCGAGGGATGTTTTGGTTGCCGGTGTTGGGTGCTGGCAGGCGGTCAACAGCATGGCGGCTGCGATCAGGGGCAGTTTTTTCATTGGGATCTCCGTATCGAAATGTGGGAGCGGGCTTGCTCGCGAAATGGGTGTGTCAAACAACATAAATGTTGAATTTTAGACCGCTTTCGCGAGCAAGCCCGCTCCCACATTGGGTTTTGCGTCAGGCCTCGGGGGGTGCGGCGGGCTGATCCGCCGCATCTTCGCTGCGGTGCAACGCCACCTGGCGGATCGACAAGCGAATCTCAGCCGGCAATACCCGTTTGGCTGCGCCCTCGGCCAGTTCACCCAGCAGTTCGTGATAACCCAACTTGCCGGCCTCGTCGCGCTTGAGCACCTCGAGATCGAGCATGGTCTGGATGAAATGGCGGAACAGGCTCTTGTCGAAGAACTCCGGGGCGTTCAGGCCATGCAGGATCGACAGGCGCTGGGCCATGACCGTGCACAGGTCTTCCAGTTCTTCGGCGCTGATGCTGTTCTGGCCGCTGTTGAGCAGCAGCGACACGGTCATGTAGAAGCGCTGCAGGGTCTGGGCGATGCTTTTCGACAGCAGGGTCAACAGCACGAAATGCCGTGAGCTTGGCGCCGGACGCAGGTAGACGTCGTTCTCGAAGCGCAGCAGACCCTGTTCGACGAACGCCTCCAGCCATTGATCGATTACTGCGTCCAGTTCATCCAGCGACCAGCGAATGAACAGCTCCGACTGCAGGTACGGATACAGCGCCCGGGTGTAGCGCAGGATCTGCTCGCGGCTCATGCGCGAGGCGCTCTGGAAGAAACTTGCCAGCAGCGACGGCAGGGCGAAGATGTGCAGCACGTTGTTGCGGTAGTAGGTCATCAGGACGGCGTTCTGTTCGTCCAGATAGAGAATCTTGCCCAGGGCATCGCTCTGCTCGGACAGCAGGTCCATGTCCTTCACATGTTCGATCAGCGCGCGGCCGTCACCTTCCGGCAGCGTGGTGTGCGGCGAATAAGGGACTTTGCGCAGCAACGCCAGGTACAGGTCCAGCACGCGCGCCATGGCGCGATCGTCCAGGGCCAGGCGGCTGGTGGACAGCAGCGCCAGGGCCACCAGGTTGACCGGGTTGATCGCCGCCGCTTCGTTCAGGTGCTGAGCCACCTTGTCGCCCAGGCGATTGGTGGTTTCGTTGAGCCAGGCCGGTTTGAATTGCGGGCCGAGTTCCTGTTTGCGCCAGTCCGGCTGTTCGCCGTCGAGGAATTGCGCCAGCTTGATCGGCTCACCGAAGTTCACCGCCACCTGGCCGAAGCGCTGCTTGAGGGCGCCGATGACTTTGAAAATGTCGAAGATCGATTCTTTCTTCTTGGTGGCGCCGCGCAGTTCGCCCAGATACGTGCGACCTTCCAGTACCCGCTCATAGCCGATGTACACCGGCACGAACACGATCGGCATCCGCGAGGAACGCAGGAAGCTGCGCAGAGTGATCGCCAGCATCCCGGTTTTCGGTTGCAGCATGCGCCCGGTGCGCGAACGGCCGCCCTCGACGAAGTACTCCACCGGGAAGCCCTTGGTGAACAGGGTGTGCAGGTATTCGTTGAACACCGAGGTATAGAGCGGGTTGCCCTTGAAGGTACGGCGCATGAAAAACGCGCCACCGCGACGCAGCAGGCCGCCGATCACCGGCATGTTCAGGTTGATCCCGGCGGCAATGTGCGGCGGGGTCAGGCCGTTGCGGAACAGCAGGTAGGACAGCAGCAGGTAGTCGATGTGGCTGCGGTGGCAGGGCACGTAAATCACTTCGTGACCCTGGGCGACCTTTTGCACACCCTCGATGTTGTTGACCTTGATGCCGTCGTAGATCTTGTTCCAGAACCAGCTCAGCACCACTTCCAGGAAGCGGATGGCGGTGTAGGTGTAGTCCGAGGCGATCTCGTTGCCGTAGCGCAGGGCCTGGGCCTTGGCTTTGTCCGGGGAGATTTTTTCGCGCTCGGCTTCGTCGAGGATCGCCTGCTTGACCAGGGGTTGATTGACCAGGCCCTTGACCAGGTTGCGACGGTGGGAAATGTCCGGGCCGATCACCGCGGCTTTCAGGTTGCGAAAGTGCACCCGCAGGATGCGCTGGGCCATGCGCACGGTGCGCTCGTGGCCCTTGTTGTGCTCGATCAGCTCGCGCAGGTGGATCGGCGCGGAAAACTGCACCCGGGTCTTGCGCCCCAGCACGATGATGCTCAACAGGCGACGCAGGCGGCCGGTGACGGCCCAGCTGTCGGCGAACAGCAGCTTCCACGGGCTCGATTCACTGTCCGGCGACTGGCCCCAGAACACGCTGACCGGAATGATCTGCGCGTCTTCGGCGGCGTTCTGGCTCAGGGCGCTGACCAGGCGGGTCAGGGTCGGCGGTGCGCCGCGTTTGTCCTGGCGGCCGAGCCAGTCCGGGTCCGGCGTGAGGTAGAAGAACGCGGCGGGTTCCAGCAGGTTGCCCACCGAGACCGGCAGCACCGGGCGCGGCAGGCCGGCCTTGGTGCATTCGGTGTCGACCACGGCCAGGTCGGTTAGGGAAGGGTTTTGCAGGACGTAGAACACCGGACGACTGCGGTCGAGGTTGAGGGTGAACGACGACTGGTTGATCGTCTCCGAGCGAACCCAGAGGTACAGCAGTCGGCGCAAGGTGCCAAACACAAGACGGCGGAGCGGGGAACGGGTCATACGGCTTCTGCGTGAGTGAGTAAAACCGAGCGGTTGCTCGGGAGGGCGTTAGTGTGCCGGATTCATCGAAAATCGGCAAAAAAGCGCACAAGTAAACTCCTGTTGAGAGTTTTAGTGCCTGGCATATACTCGGCGAGCCCGCACTGGCCATACAGTGGCACTTTACGTGCAAGCAAAATTCCGAGGCTTTCCTGCGAAAAGCCCGATCAATAATAAAAAAGGAGTATGAACAGATGGCAACACGTGAAACCGGCAGCGTGAAGTGGTTCAACGACGCCAAGGGCTACGGCTTTATCCAGCGCGAAGACGGGGTGGACGTGTTCGTGCACTACCGCGCGATTCGCGGTGAGGGGCACCGCTCGCTGACTGAAGGCCAGCAGGTCGAGTACGCGGTGGTGGAAGGGCAGAAGGGGTTGCAGGCTGAGGATGTTGTAGGTCTGTAATCACACAAAACCACTGTGGGAGCGGGCTTGCTCGCGAAAGCGGTGTATCAGTCATATCAACGTTGACTGATACACCGCTTTCGCGAGCAAGCCCGCTCCCACATTGGATCGACGTCGTTTATGCCGTTTTCCAGGTGATCTCTTCTTCACCGTCGGCGCTGATGCGAATCCAGCGATCGGCCGTCTCCTCACCTTCTTCCTCGACCCAACTGCCCGGTGCGCAACGCACTTCGACGTTCAGTGCGGCAAATGCGGCGCGGGCGCAGGCGATGTCGTCTTCCCACGGGGTCTGGTCGCTTTCCAGGTACAGGCTGTTCCATTTTCCTACAGCCTTGGGCAACCAGGTCACTGGCACGCTGCCGGCCTTGCACTTGTAGGTCTGGCCTTTCTGAACCCAGTCGGTGCATGGGCCCAGGGCGGCGCCGAGCCACGCGGCAACGGCCTTGTGGTCGACGTCGGCGTCTTTCAGGTAAATCTCGATATCGGGCTGGCGCATGGATGTCCTCACTGCGTGTCTGAAAAATCCATTCGCGGATTTAGCCGGTCTCAAGCAATGGCTCAAGACCAAAAAATTAAGGTTATTGAACAACGAAATAATCGTAGCGCATCGACACGGTGACCTCGAACGGCTCCGCCTGCTCGATGACCGCTGCCCGGCGCTCGGCACTGGCGCGCCAGCCATGGGGCGTCATCGCCAGCAGGTTCGCCCGGTCCTGGCCACTGACCAGCGTCAGCTTGAATTCCAACGTCTCGCTGTGCGCCAGCGCCATGCCTTCGGGCACCAAGGCCAGATGCTTGTCGTCGGTGTATTCGCGGACTTCGTCGTACAGCCGCTCGCGCAATTCCATCAGATGGCCGCTGGTGGGGCCGACCTTCATCAGGCCGCCGCCGGGGCTGAGCAGGCGCTTGGCTTCCTGCCAGTCCAGCGGGCTGAAGACGCTGGCCAGGAACTGGCAACTGCCCGACGCCAGCGGCACCCGGGCCATGCTGGCGATCAACCAGGTCAACTGCGGATTGCGCTTGCAGGCGCGTTTGACGGCTTCCCGAGAGATGTCCAGGGCGTAGCCATCGGCGTTGGGCAGGGCGTCAGCGATCTGTGCGGTGTAGTAACCCTCGCCACAACCGATGTCGACCCAGCGCGCCGGCGCATACTCGGCCGCCAGTTCCGCCAGGCGTTTGGCCACCGGCGCGTAATGGCCGGCGTTCAGAAAGTTGCGACGGGCTTCGACCATCGCCTGGTTATCCCCAGGGTCACGGCTGTTCTTGTGCTGCACCGGCAGCAGGTTCAGGTAACCCTGGCGCGCACGGTCGAAACGATGCCCGGCGGGGCAGGCCACGCCGTTGTCCACCGCATTGAGCGGCTCACTGCAAATCGGGCAAGCGAGCATCAGGCGAGCAACTTGATCAGGGTCTGGTAGTAGATTTCGGTCAGCACGTCGAGGTCCGCCGCCAGCACGCGCTCGTTGACCTGGTGAATGGTGGCGTTGACCGGCCCCAGTTCGACCACCTGGGTGCCCATGGTCGCGATGAAGCGCCCGTCAGAGGTGCCACCACTCGTGGAAGCCTTGGTTTCGCGACCAGTGATGTCCTTGATGCTCGACGACACCGCGTCCAGCAACGCACCCGGTTCGGTGAGGAACGGCAGGCCGGACAGCGCCCAGTCGATGTGCCAGTCCAGGCCGTGCTTGTCGAGGATGTCGGCCACGCGCTTTTGCAGGCCTTCGACGGTGGACTCGGTGGAGAAACGGAAATTGAACACCGCCACCAGGTCACCCGGGATTACGTTGGTCGCGCCGGTGCCGGAGTTGAGGTTGGAAATCTGGAAGCTGGTGGGCGGGAAGAAATCGTTGCCGTGATCCCAGTGCTCGGCGGCCAGTTCGGCCAGCGCCGGGGCGGCGAGGTGGATCGGGTTTTTCGCCAGGTGCGGGTAGGCCACGTGGCCCTGCTTGCCGCGTACGGTCAGTTTGGCGCCGAGGGAGCCGCGACGGCCGTTCTTGACCACGTCACCGACCAGGGTGGTGCTCGACGGTTCGCCGACGATGCACCAGTCCAGCCGCTCGTTGCGCGCGGCCAGACGCTCGACCACGGCCTTGGTGCCGTGGTGTGCCGGGCCTTCTTCATCGCTGGTGATCAGGAACGCGACCTTGCCCTTGTGATCCGGGTAGTCGGCGACGAAACGCTCGGCGGCCACGGTCATGGACGCCAGGCTGCCCTTCATGTCCGCCGCACCGCGGCCGCAGAGCATGCCGTGCTCATCGATCACGGCGTTGAACGGGTCGATCTGCCAGGCGGCCACCGGGCCGGTGGGCACCACGTCGGTGTGGCCGGCGAAGCACAGCACCGGGCCGTCGTGCTTGCCGTGGGTGGCCCAGAAGTTATCCACATCTTCGATGCGCATCGGTTCCAGCGCAAAACCGGCATCGCCCAGGCGCTGCATCATCTGCTTCTGGCAATCGGCGTCGACCGGCGTCACGGACGGACGGCGGATCAGGTCGATGGCGAGTTGAAGGGTCGGCGAAAGGTCGGCGTGGGCCGTCATGGAAAACTCCGGAAACTTGAAATTGGGCGCGGACTGAATGTAGGAGCCAGCCTGCTGGCGATGGCGGTGTGACAGTCAACATAAACAGTGATTGTTACATTGCCATCGCCAGCAGGCTGGCTCCCACAGGGATGGATATCACGCCAAGCCCTGCAAAATGGCGGTTATCTTAAAGCAAAACGGCGACCATTGGCCGCCGTTTAGTGCATCGGTGAAGATTTAGACCGCTGGCGCCGTTTCGGTTTCGACCGCCGGTTTTGGCAGCGACGAAAGGAACGCCATGATCAGCGCCGCCAGGTACGGCAGCGACTGCACCAGCAACATGGTCACCCAGAAGCGCATGTCGTTGCTCGGCATGCCGTTGACCAGGAAGATCCCCAGCGCCGCGCCCCACAGCAACAGCATGATGAACACCTCTTCCCGCGCTTCGGAAATCGCCACCCAGAAGCCGTGGTTATCGGCGTTCTTCGGTGTGCGGAAGAACGGAATGCTGCTGGTGAAGAAGCCGTACAGCACCGCTTTGGCGATGGTGTGCGACAACGCCAGGCCCGCCAGTGCGGCGCAGAACGCATCCTTGAGGTTCACGCCCACGGCGCGACGGTAGAGGAAGATGATCTTGCCGACCTTGAACACGAACAGCGCCAACGGCGGGATCGCGAAAATCAGCAGCGGCGGGTCGACCCGTTGCGGCACGATGATCATCGCCGCCGACCACAACAGCGCACCCACGGTGAAGAAAATGTTCATGCCGTCCGCGACCCACGGCAACCAACCCGCCAGGAAGTGGTAGCGCTGGCCGCGGGTCAGCTCGGTGTCCTTGCCGCGCAGCAGGCTGCGGGTGTGGCGCTTGATGATCTGGATCGCGCCATAGGCCCAACGGAAACGCTGCTTCTTGAAGTCGATGAAGGTGTCGGGCATCAGGCCCTTGCCGTAGCTGTCGTGGAAATACGCCGCCGACAGGCCTTTCTCGAACACTCGCAGACCCAACTCGGCGTCTTCACAGATGCACCAGTCGGCCCAGCCCAGCTCTTCGAGCACCGAGCGACGGGTCATGGTCATGGTGCCGTGCTGGATGATCGCGTCGCGGTCGTTGCGGGTGACCATGCCGATGTGGAAGAAGCCTTTGTATTCGGCATAGCAGAGCTTCTTGAAGGTGCTTTCGTTCTGGTCGCGGTAATCCTGCGGCGACTGCACCACGGCGATTTTCGGATCGGCGAAGTGCGGCACCATGTGCTTGAGCCAGTTGGGGTGCACGCAGTAGTCGGAGTCGATCACCGCGATCACTTCGGCATCCTTGGCAGTGTGCGGAATCAGGTAGTTCAGCGCGCCGCCCTTGAAACCGGCCAAAGGCGCGACGTGGAAGAACTTGAAGCGCGGGCCCAGGGTTTCGCAATAGTCGCGCACCGGCTCCCACACCGCCGGGTCCTTGGTGTTGTTGTCGATGATCAGGACTTCGAAATCCGGATAGTCGAGGTTGGCCAGCGCATTGAGGGTCTGTTTGACCATCTCCGGCGGCTCGTTGTAGCAGGGCACATGGATCGAGACTTTCGGGCGGTAGTTGGAATCGCCCACCACCGGCAAGAACTCTCGGCGACGCTTGTGAATCCACACCGCTTCGGCCAGTTCATGGGCCTCGGTGAGCAACACGATGAACACCCCGAGCGCGCCGAGCGCCAGCAGGATACCCACCGTCAGGCTGAACCAGGTGCTGTATTGCAGGCTGTAGTCATAACCGATCCACACCAGCACCGAACCGCACAGGAAGGCGATGAAGGTCAGGAAGGTACGGCCACGCTGGCGCAGGGCCGAGCCGTCGATCATCAGCAGGGTCAGCGACAGCAGCGCCAGCACCACGGAGCCGACGGCCAGCACGCGCCATTGCGGGATTGCGACCACCGGGCCTTCAAAGTTGAATTTCTGCTGACGGGCCGCGTTGAACACACCCCAGTAAGCGCCCACCGAACCTTCGTCACTGGCCTTCCATGGCTGGTCGAAGGCTTCGATCACGAAGTAGTTGAAGCCCTGGCGGTTGAGCTTGTTCACCAGCGTGCGCAGGTAGATCGCCTGATCGGCCGGCGACGCATCGGCGCCACCGCGCATGCGGCCGTTGCTCGGCCAGCCCACCTCGGACAGCAGCAGCGGTTTTTTCGGGAACAGTTTTTTCAGGTCGCGGGCGCGGTCGAGGACGAACTGCTGGGCCTTGTCCACCGGGATGAACTCCCAGTAGGGCAGGATGTGCGCGGCGATCAGGTCGACGTGCTTGGCCAGTTCCGGGTGTTCTTCCCAGACGTGCCACTGCTCGGACGTGGTCACCGGGACTTTCACGGCGGCGCGCACGCGGTCGAGGATCATGCTCAGTTCAGCGGCGCTGATTTCCTTGCGGAAGATCGCTTCGTTGCCGACCACCACCCGCACCACGCTGCGCGAGGTATTGGCGATTTCGATGGCGCGGGTGATTTCCCGCTCGTTGCGTTCCTGGTCCGGGCTGATCCAGATCCCCAGTGTCACCCGCAGACCGAACTCTTCGGCCAGTTTCGGGATGTTCTGCAGCGTGCCGTCGACCGAGTAGATACGGATGTTGTCCGTCAGCTTGCTCATGATTTCCAGGTCGCGACGCATCTGGTCATCGGTCGGGTATTGATCTTTCTGCGGGAATTGACCTTGCTGGAACGGCGAGTAGGAGAAGCCGGAGATCTGTTCAGGCCAGTTGGGAGCGGAAACCGGGCGATTGATCAGCGCCCAGAAGCCGGTAAACAAGGCAGCGATGGCAAGCACCACCACCAGGTTGAGTCCAAATTTACGCGATGACATGGTTATTTCAGGTTCCAAAGGCTGTGGAACGAAGGAACGGTTGGCTACGGCCAAGGGGCGCGCATCCTACACCGGCAGTTCACTGGGCGTACAACTGACAGAGAAATGCTCGATATTGGGCAGTTAACTTTCACATAAGTTCTTACACTTGCAGCTTGAAGCTTAAAACTTGCGGCTGGGTCGTCCATAATGCGCGCCGGTTTTTGAGGTGGTGGTCATGAGTACAGAAGATCCGCGGTTTGCAGGCATCGCCCGTTTGTATGGCATCGAGGGGCTTGAGCGCCTGCGCGCGGCCCATGTGGCGATCGTCGGCGTCGGTGGCGTCGGTTCCTGGGCGGCGGAAGCCATGGCCCGTTGCGGTGTGGGCGAGATTTCGCTGTTTGACCTCGATGACGTTTGTGTCAGCAACGCCAATCGTCAGTTGCACGCGCTGGACAGCACCGTCGGCAAACCCAAGGTCGAGGTGATGGCTGAACGTCTGCGCGGGATCAACCCCGATTGCACGGTGCACGCGGTGCCGGACTTCGTCACCCGCGAGACCATGGCCGAGTACATCACGCCGAACATCGACTGCGTGATCGACTGCATCGACAGCGTCAACGCCAAAGCGGCGCTGATCGCCTGGTGCAAGCGCCGCAAGATCCAGATCATCACCACCGGCGGCGCGGGCGGGCAGATCGACCCGACGCTGATCCAGGTCTGCGACCTCAACCGCACCTTCAATGACCCATTGGCCTCGAAAGTGCGCTCCACCCTGCGCCGCGACTACGGCTTCTCCCGCACCGTGACCCGCCATTACAGCGTGCCGTGCGTGTTTTCCACCGAACAACTGCGCTACCCGAAACCCGATGGCAGCATTTGCCTGCAGAAGAGTTTTGTCGGTGATGGCGTGAAGCTCGACTGCGCCGGGGGCTTTGGTGCAGTGATGATGGTGACGGCGACCTTCGGCATGGTCGCCGCGACCAAGGCTGTGGATAAGATCGTAGCCGGAGTGCGGCGCCCCGCGGATCGGGTCAAGCCTGCATAGCACTACCGCTGTTGTGGCGAGGGAGCTTGCTCCCGTCCGGCGGCGAAGCCGTCGCCAGGCCAGCTTGCGCGGTGTGCCAGGTAATAAAGTGGATCAATATACCGGGGCCGCTTCGCGCCCCAGCGGGAGCAAGCTCCCTCGCCACAGCATCAACCAGCCAACTCATTCATTCGTTGCAGTACGGCATTCAGGCCATTACTGCGCGAGGGGGAGAGCTGCCGGCCAAGCCCCAACTGATTGAACCAGTCCGGCAAATCCACCTGCTGCAACTGCGCCGCCGACAAGCCATTGACCCGCGCCAGCAGCAATGCTACAAGGCCGCGGATCAGCCGTGCATCGCTGTTGGCGCGGAACTGCCAGTGCCCATCGTGCAATTCACCCACCAGCCACACCTGACTTTCACAGCCATGCACGCGGTTGGCCTCGACCTTATCCACATCGCTCAACGCCGGCAGGCGATCGCCCCATTGCATCAGCAGGCGAGCCCGTTGTTCCCAACCGGCTGCCGCCTGGAAGGTATCGAGCGCGGTCACGGCATCGGCGGGCAGGTTCATCGCAACATCTCCAAGGCTTGATCCAGCGCCTCAAAGAACCGCTCCACATCCTCGGAATCGTTGTACAGCGCCAGCGACACCCGAATCGCCCCGGCCAGTTCAAAGCTTTTGAGCAGCGGCATGGCGCAGTGATGTCCGGCGCGGACCGCGATCCCTTGTTCGGTGAGCAGATGCGCCAGATCCGAGTTATGCACACCCTCGACGGTGAAACTGGCCAGTGCCACCTGTGGCCTGCCCAGCAGGCGGATGCCGTTGCGCGCTTCCAGCCCTTTGAGCAGGTAGTCATGCAGCGCCGCTTCATGGGCGTTTACGGCGTCCTGATCGAGCGTGCTGAGATAGTCCAGGGTCGCGCCCAGGCCGATGACGCTGGACACCGGCGGAGTGCCCGCCTCGAACCCCAGCGGCGCCGGGCGAAAGCGCGCATCGTGGTAATTGGCGTCCAGCACCATCTCGCCGCCGAACTGCCAGGGGCGCAACTGTTGCAGGGCTTGGTTGCGCCCGAACAGCACGCCCAGGCCATCGGGGCCGTAGAGCTTGTGGCTGGAAAACACATAGAAGTCGCAACCCAGCGCCTGCACATCATGCCGGCCATGGACCACGCCCTGAGCGCCGTCGATCACGGTCAGCGCCTGGTGCGCCTGGGCCATCGCCAGCAGTGCGGGCAGGGGTTGCCAGGCGCCGATGACGTTGGACAACTGACTGACCGCCAACAGGCGCGTGCGTGGGCCGATCAAGCGATTGGCCGCCTCGAGGTCGATCACGCCGTCGGCATCCAGCGGCAGGATCAGCAGTTTCAAGTCGCGGCGCTGTGCCAGTTGCTGCCAGGGCAGCAGGTTGGCGTGGTGCTCCAGGGCGCTGATGACGATTTCATCGCCCGGCTGGAAGAGATGCTCCAGACCATAGGCCAGGAGGTTCAGCGCAGAGGTCGCGCCGTGGGTGAAGATGATCTGCCCGCTGTCGCCGGCATTGAGCCATTGCGCGGCCTTGCGTCGGCTGTCTTCGAACGCCTGGGTGGCGTGGGCGCCGGGCAGGTGCTGCGCCCGATGCACATTGGCCGCGCCGTTGGCGTAGTAGTGCGCCAGGGCGTCCAGCAGGGCTTGAGGTTTTTGCGTGGTGGCGGCGTTGTCCAGATAGGTCTGGTCTTGCCGTTGCAGCGCGGCGATGGCCGGGAAATCGGCACGCCAGGGAGAGAGAATCATCATGCTATCGAGCCCTGTTGAACATGGGCGAGGTGTACGCCTGACCTTGTGGGAGCGGGCTTGCTCGCGAAGCTTTTGGCGGCCTCAAGGGCCCCTTCGCGAGCAATCCCGCTCCCACAGGTGATCGGTTTCGTTGCTCTGGGCGCTTAGTTGTGAGCGTGCAGCGCTTCGTTCAGTTCGATCGCCGATTTGTGGGTTTTGCATTCCACGGCACCGGTTTGCGAATTGCGGCGGAACAGCAGGTCGGTCTGACCGGCCAGTTCACGGGCCTTCACCACTTTGACCAGCTTGTTGTTCTCGTCCAGCAGCGCCACTTTGGTGCCGGCGGTGACATACAGGCCCGACTCTACGGTGGTGCGGTCGCCCAACGGGATACCGATACCGGCGTTGGCGCCGATCAGGCAGCCTTCGCCGACCTTGATCACGATGTTACCGCCGCCCGACAGGGTGCCCATGGTCGAGCAACCGCCGCCCAGGTCCGAACCCTTGCCGACGAAGACGCCCGCGGAAACGCGGCCCTCGATCATGCCCGGGCCTTCGGTGCCGGCGTTGAAGTTGATGAAACCTTCGTGCATCACGGTGGTGCCTTCGCCCACGTAGGCACCCAGGCGCAGACGCGACGCATCAGCGATACGCACGCCGGCCGGGACCACGTAGTCGGTCATTTTCGGGAACTTGTCCACCGAGAACACTTCCAGCAGCTCGCCACGCAGGCGCGCTTCCAGTTGATGCTCGGCCAGTTCCGACAGGTCGATGGCGCCCTGGCTGGTCCAGGCCACGTTCGGCAGCAACGGGAAGATGCCGGCCAGGTTCAGGCCGTGGGGCTTGACCAGGCGGTGGGACAGCAGGTGCAGCTTGAGGTAAGCCTCAGGGGTCGACGACAGCTGGGCATCTTCGGCCAGCAGGGTGGCGACCAACGGCTTGTGGCTTTCGGCCAGGCGGGTCAGCAGGGCGGCCTGGGCCGCGTCGACGCCCTTGACGGCTTCAGCCAGTTGCGACGCCTGGGTGGTGCTGAATGCGATGGCCTGGTTGCCTTCGCTGTAGCCCAGGATCGGCGCAATGGCAGCGACCAGCTCGGCCGACGGGTTGAGCAACGGTTGCGCGTAGAACACTTCCAGCCATGCGCCTTGACGGTTCTGAGTGCCGACACCGAAGGCCAGGCTGAACAAAGTAGTGGACATGTTGATACCTCTAACAAATTGAAACGGGCTGCTTACTTCAGAGCTGCCGCGTAGATATCTGGCTTGAAGCCAATCAGGGTTCGGTCACCGAGATCGAGCACCGGGCGCTTGATCATCGAAGGTTGTGCGAGCATCAGTTCAATGGCTTTCGACTGGTCGAGATCGGCTTTGCGTTCGTCGTCGAGCTTGCGAAAGGTCGTGCCTGCACGGTTCAACACCACTTCCCAGCCGTGCTCGTTGCACCATTGGGTCAGGTGTTCGCGGTCGATGCCGACCGCCTTGTAATCATGAAAGTCATAGCTGACAGCGTGTTCATCGAGCCAGGTGCGCGCCTTTTTCATGGTGTCGCAGGCTTTGATGCCGAAAAGGTGCAACGTTTTGCTTGAAACGGTCAAGGAATCGCCCCCTTTACAGGTGCTGGAGAAAAAAGGTTTGGGATTATGCCATGACCGGACGGTTTCGCGGCGGTCCAGGTCGATTTGCCTCGGTTATCCCAGTGGGAGCGGGCTTGCTCGCGAATGCGCGGTGTCAGTCACATCGATTTGTCCGTCACAGCGTATTCGCGAGCAAGCCCGCTCCCAAAGGACTGCTTGCGACATAGGTGCAAGGGGCACCTGCAGTCTAAGCGTCTAATATGGCACTTCAATGCTGTCGATCGTCCGGGAACCACGCTTTATGCAAACCGCCTATACCGTCCTGATCATGCTCATGCTTGTCGGGCTATCGCGCCTGATCGGGCGGGTGATCCCGTTGCCGTTGCCTCTGGTGCAGATTGGCGCCGGCGCTTTGCTTGCCTGGCCGACATTGGGGTTGCATGTGGCGCTGGACCCGGAATTGTTTCTGTTTCTGTTCCTGCCGCCTTTATTGTTTTCCGATGGCTGGCGCATGCCCAAGCGTGAGTTCTGGCGACTGCGCGGGCCTATCCTGACCCTGGCGGTGGGCCTGGTGCTGTTCACCGTGGTCGGCGCCGGGTATTTCATTCATTGGTTGTTGCCGGGCATCCCATTGCCGGTGGCCTTTGCCCTGGCGGCAGTGTTGTCGCCCACCGACGCCGTGGCGGTGTCGGCGATCTCGCAGAACCGGTTGCCCACGCCGTTGATGCACATGTTGCAGGGTGAGGCACTGATGAATGACGCCTCGGGCCTGGTGACCTTCAAGTTCGCCCTGGTAGCGGCGATCACCGGTGCGTTCTCGCTGGCCGGCGCCAGTGTGACCTTCGTGCTGGTGGCGGTCGGCGGCCTGGCGATCGGCGTGGCCTTGAGTTGGCTGGTGGGGCGCTTGCGGTCGTGGATGATCGCCCGGGGCTGGGGCGACCCGGCCACCCACGTTGTGTTCATGCTGTTGCTGCCTTTTGCCGCTTACGTGCTGGCCGAGCGCGTTGGCGCGTCCGGGATTCTGTCGGCGGTGGCGGCGGGGATGATGCAGAGCTGGCTCGATCTGCTGCCTCGCCAGACCAACACCCGACTGCTCAACCGCAGCGTCTGGTCGTTGCTGGAGTTCGCCTTCAACGGCCTGATCTTCCTGCTGCTGGGTTTGCAGTTGCCGGACATCATCAAAGCGGTGGCCAGCCACGAGGATTCGCTGTGGCCAACCCTGCTTTATCGCGGCCTCGATGTGCTGGCCATTTTCCTGGTGCTGCTGGTGTTGCGATTTGTGTGGGTAAAAAGCATCTGGCATCTGTCGATTTTCGTGCGGCGCTGGCGCGGCAAGGATGAGATTACCCGGGTGCCGAGCGCGCGTTCCTGTGCGCTGTTGACTGTCGGTGGGGTGCGAGGGGCGGTGACCCTGGCGGGCGTGCTGTCGGTGCCGATGCTGATGGGCACCGAGGCATTCCCCGAGCGCGACCTGCTGATTTTCATCGCCGCGGGGGTGATCCTGCTGTCGTTGGTTGCCGCCTGCATTGCCTTGCCTCTGTTGCTTCGCGGCATCGAGCAAGGGCCGGACGAAAAGCGTCGCCAGGAGGTACGTGACGCTTGGCGCAAGACTGCCGAGGCGGCCATTCATGCGCTGGAAATCGAAGAGGTCAATCCGCAGGACGCTGCCGAGTCGGCGCTGTCGGCAGAATTGAAGGCGCGGATCATGTCCGAGTATCGGCACCAGTTGGAGGTGTTCAACGACTCCGCCGAAGCTCAGGCGCTGGCGTTTCAGATGGATTTGCTGGAGCGGCGATTGCGCTTGAAGGCGCTGCGGGCGCAACGCCTGGAACTGTACAGCCTCAGTCGCCATCATCAGATTGGCGATGATGTGTTGCGGGAGGTGTTGGCGGAGCTGGATTTGAGCGAGGCCAAGCTCGGTCAGGTATAGGAGCGAGCTTGCTTGCGATGGTCGACAACGATGACGCGGGTCGCCTGACGCCCCGCGGTGTTCTGTCGTTCATCGCGAGCAAGCTCGCTCCTACCGAGGTCGCATTTTACTGGCGGCGCTGGATGAAATCGCGAATCCGCTCGGCCGCTTCGACACACTCGGCCAGCGGCGCAACCAGTGCCATGCGCACACGTCCGGCCCCCGGATTGACGCCGTCCACGTCCCGCGACAGGTAGGAGCCCGGCACCACGGTCACGTGCTCCTGCTCGAACAGGTCACGGCAGAAATCCGCGTCGTCACCGGCCACATTCGGCCACAGGTAGAAGCTGCCGTCCGGACGCTGCACGTCCAGTACCGGGCTGAGGATTTCCAGCACCGCGTCGAACTTTTCGCGATACAACGCCCGGTTGGCGCGTACGTGCACTTCGTCGTTCCATGCGGCGACGCTGGCCAGTTGTGTCTGAACCGGCATCGCGCAGCCGTGGTAGGTGCGATAGAGCAAAAAGCCCTTGAGGATTTCCGCGTCGCCGGCGACAAAACCGGAGCGCAGGCCCGGCAGGTTGGAGCGCTTGGACAGGCTGTGGAACACCACGCAACGCTTGAAATCCTTGCGGCCCAATTCGGCGCAGGCGCTGAGCAGGCCCGGTGGCGGGGTTTGTTCGTCGAAATACAGCTCGCTGTAGCACTCGTCCGCGGCAATCACGAAGTCGTATTCGTCGGCCAGGGCAATCAGCTTCTTCAGGGTTTCGACCGGAATCAGCGCACCGGTGGGGTTGCCCGGCGAGCACAGGAACAGGATCTGGCAGCGTTTCCAGATGTCCGGGGAAACGGCATCGAAATCAGGGTTGAAGCCGTTTTCATCGAGGCACGGCAAGTAGTGCGGCTTGGCCCCGGCGAGGAACGCCGCGCCTTCGTAGATCTGATAGAACGGGTTCGGGCTGACCACCAATGCGTCATCGCCACGGTTGACCACGGTCTGGGTGAAGGCGAACAGCGCTTCACGGGTGCCGTTGACCGGCAGCACGTTGCGCGCCGGGTCGATCCAGCCGCTCGGCACGTTGAAACGACGCTCGCACCAGGCTGCGATGGCTTCACGCAGTTCCGGGATACCGAGGGTGGTCGGGTACACCGCCATTTTTTCCAGATTGCTGGCCAGGGCTTCGCCGACGAAGCTGGGCGAGCGGTGTTTCGGCTCACCGATGGACAACGCGATAGGCCGCTTGTCCGGGTTGGGCGTGACACTGCCGAGCAGGGCGCGGAGTTTCTCGAACGGGTAGGGCTGCAACTGGGATAAAGCGTTGTTCATCGGTAGATCTCGTTCTGTGTCCTCTGTAGGAGCGAGTTTGCTCGCGATGGTGGATCAAGCGAGGGGGGCCATCTGATGCCCCGCGTTATCGTTGACGACCATCGCGAGCGAGCTCGCCCCTACAGTGGGGGAGGGCTATGGTGGGTTCAGATGCTGATGCGCGACAGTTTGATATCCGGTTCCTGGTTGACGCTCAGTTGCTCGACGATCGCATCCTGCAGGCGACTGCACAGCAGCGGGTCGGAGAGCGGCTGGTTGTGGGCGTCGGTGATGAAGAACACGTCTTCGACGCGCTCGCCCAGGGTGGCGATCTTGGCGTTCTGCAGCGACAGATCGAACTCCAGGAAGATCGTGCCGATCCGCGCCAGCAGGCCAGGGCGGTCGGGGGCCGTCAGTTCCAACACCGTCACCGGACGTTGCGCGTCGTTGTGGATCGTTACCTGGGGGGCGAAGGCGAAATGCTTGAGCTGGCGCGGCACCCGACGCTGGATGATGGTCGGGTAATCGTCGGGATTGCGCAGGGCTTCGGTCAGGCCGTCACGGATCTGTTTGACCCGCGCCGGGTTGTCGCCGATCGAGTCGCCGTCGGTGTCGAGCACGATGTAGGTGTCGAGGGTGAACTGGCTGCTGGAGGTGATGACCCGGGCGTCGTGAATGTTCAGGTTCAACTGGTCCATCGCCGCCACGGTCACGGCGAAGAAATCGTGCTGGTCCGGCGCATAGATGAAGATCTGCGTGCCGCCCTCGAACTCGCGCTGGGTGGTTTCCTTGATCAGCACCAACGGCCCGCCGTCGGCCGGTTGCTGGAGGATCGCGTCGGTGTGCCAGGCGACATCGCCGGCGGTGTGACGCAGGAAGTAGTCATCACCCAACTGCGCCCACAGCTGTTCGACATCGTCCGGGTCGGTGCCGCCGCGTACCAGGATGTCCAGGGCGGCGCTCTGGGTCTGGCGGATCTGCTCTTCGCGGTCCACCGGGTTTTCCAGGCCACGGCGCAGTGCACGCTTGGTCTCGGTGTACAGCTGACGCAGCAGGCTGGCGCGCCAGGAGTTCCACAGCGTCGGGTTGGTGGCGTTGATATCGGCCACGGTCAGCACGTACAGGTAATCAAGGTGGGTTTCGTCGCCGACGATCTGCGCGAAATCATGGATGACCTGCGGGTCGGACAAGTCCTTGCGCTGGGCGGTGGTCGACATCACCAGGTGGTTCTGCACCAGCCACACGATCAGGCGGCTGTCCCAAACGGGGAGTTGGTGACGCTGGCAAAACGCTTCGGCGTCCACGGCGCCGATCTCCGAGTGATCGCCATGCCGGCCCTTGCCGATGTCATGGTACAGACCGGCCAGATAGATCAGTTCAGGCTTGGGCAGCTTGCCCATGAGCTTGCTGGCCAGCGGGAATTTTTCCGACACCTGCGTGTACTGGAGCTTACGCAGGTGCTTGATCAGGTTCAGGGTGTGGGCGTCGACCGTATAAATGTGGAACAGGTCGTGTTGCATCTGCCCGACAATGAAGCCGAACTCCGGCAGATAGCGCCCGAGGATGCCGTAGCGGTTCATCCGCCGCAGGTTGCGGTGGATGCCGATCTTGCACTTGAACAGCTCGATGAACAGGCTGGTGTTGCGGATGTCGTTGCGAAAATCGTCGTCGATCAGGTGACGGTTTTCCCGCAACAGACGAATGGTGTCGGCACGCACACCCTTGATTTCCGGCTGCTGGGCCATCAGCACGAAGATTTCCAGCATGGCGAACGGGGTGCGGCGGAACACGTTGTCGTTACGCGCCTCGATGTAGCCGTCGTGCAGCTGGAACCGCGAGTTGATCGGCTGCGGCGGCGCTTCGTCTTCCGGGGCGAGGATCACTTCCTCGAAGTGCTGGATGATCAGGTCGCTGAGCTGGGCGATGCTCATGACCACCCGGTAATACTGCTGCATGAAGTTTTCGACGGCTTGCTTGGCGTCGTCGCCTTCGAATCCCAGCAGTTTGGCGATGGTGCGCTGATGGTCGAACAGCAGGCGGTCTTCGGAGCGCCCGGCCAGCATGTGCAAGGCGTAACGCACCTTCCACAGGAACTCCTGGGACGAAGCCAGCAGGGCGTTTTCGCTCTCCACCAGAAAACCTTCGCCGGCCAGGGCTCGCAGGTTCAGGGTGCCGTACTCGCGACGGGCCACCCACAGAATCGTCTGGATATCCCGCAGGCCGCCCGGCGAGCCTTTGACGTTGGGTTCCAGGTTGTATTCGGTGTCGTTGTACTTGTGGTGGCGTGCCTTCTGCTCGGCACGCTTGGCCAGGAAGAAGTCCTTGCTCGGCCACATGTGCGCTGTGCTGGTGACATCCAGCATGCGTTGGCGCAGGTGCTCCGGGCCGGCGATGGTGCGGCTTTCCATCAGGTTGGTGATCACCGTCAGGTCGGCGCGGGCCTCGATGGCGCACTCGTCGACCGAGCGAACGCTCTGGCCGACCTCCAGGCCGATGTCCCACAGCAGCGTCAGAAAACGCTCGATGGAATCGCGGAAAACTTCGTGGTCGGCGCTGTCCAGCAGGATCAGCAGATCGATGTCGGAGTAGGGGTGCAGCTCGCCCCGGCCGTAGCCGCCAACGGCCACCAGGGCGATGTCGGCGTCCTCGCTCCAGTTGAACTGGTCCCAAGCCTTTTGCAGGATGTTGTCGACGAACCAGGCACGGTCCTCGATCAGCCGGCGTATGTCCCGGCCATTGCGAAAGCGCGTGTCGAGCACTTCGCGGGCCTGGCGGATGGCCTTCTTGAAGGCCGCGATCGGGCTTGCCTTCAGGGCCAGTTCAGCCTGGAACTGGCCGCGGTCGAAGAGTTCGGGATCCACCTGCGGCATCGATTGGCTTTCCTATCTATAAAGCTGGGAACTGTGCGGTGTGATCAGGCCGAAACGCGGGCGATGGTGTCGTCGCTGCGCAGGGTGAAGATCTCGTAGCCGGTTTCGGTCACCAGCAGGGTGTGTTCCCACTGCGCCGACAGCTTGCGGTCCTTGGTGATTGCGGTCCAGCCATCGCCCAGCACCTTGGTGTCGGCGCGGCCCTGGTTGATCATCGGTTCGATGGTGAAGGTCATGCCGGCCTTCAGTTCCATGCCGGTACCGGCGCGGCCGTAGTGCAGGATCTGCGGTTCTTCGTGGAACACCTTGCCGATGCCATGGCCACAGAACTCGCGAACCACCGAGAAACCGTTCTTTTCAGCGTGCTTCTGGATGATTTCGCCGATGTCGCCCAGGCGGCAACCGGGTTTGACGATTTCGATCGCCTTGTACATGCATTCCTGGGTCACTTGCGACAGGCGCTCGGCCCAGACTGGCACGGTGCCGACGTGGAACATGCGGCTGGTGTCGCCGTGGTAGCCGTCCTTGATGACCGTGACGTCGATGTTCAGGGTGTCGCCATCCTTGAGCGGCTTGTCGTTCGGGATGCCATGGCAGACGACATGGTTGATCGACGTGCAGATCGACTTCGGATAGCCCTTGTAGTTAAGCGGGGCAGGGATGGCTTTCTGCTCGTTGACGATGTAGTCGTGGCAGATCTGGTTCAACTGATCGGTGGTCACGCCCGGCTTGACATGTTCTGCAATCATTTCCAGCACATCGGCGGCCAGTTTGCCGGCGATGCGCATTTTTGCGATGTCCTCGGGGGTTTTGAGGGTGACGGTCATACAGGCTCTCTCTGCGCTCGGCGGCGCTTCTCAAACGGAAAGGGCGTTGCGCGATTGAATTTCGCAGCCCTGAAAAACGCGATTCTAACAGACGATCAGTGCAATTCGGCGCCTCTGTCCATCGCTTCTCTCTATAGAATGGTGCATTCCGGGCGGATTCCAAGGGCTCAATCGTCATGGTCGTCGGGATTTCACAATCCGGGTTCCGTTTTTCCCGGCCTTGTGATATAAAATGCGCCGCTTTCCGGGGATGCCCCGTAAGGCTTAAATCCACACACGTGTCGACACGATGACCTGGGTGCCTTCAGCTGATGCTGCTGGTTGGTCATTGGGATACGTGGAGGCCAAACCCGACTTATTAAGGAACTATCATGTCCCAAGTCAACATGCGCGATATGCTGAAGGCCGGTGTGCACTTCGGTCACCAGACCCGTTACTGGAACCCGAAAATGGGCAAGTACATTTTCGGCGCGCGCAACAAGATCCACATCATCAACCTTGAAAAAACCCTGCCAATGTTCAACGAAGCGCTGACTTTCGTAGAGCGTCTGGCCCAGGGCAAAAACAAGATTCTGTTCGTCGGCACCAAGCGTTCCGCTGGCAAGATCGTTGCTGAAGAAGCAGCACGTTGCGGTTCGCCGTACGTCGATCACCGCTGGTTGGGCGGCATGCTGACCAACTTCAAGACCATCCGTGCTTCCATCAAGCGTCTGCGTGACCTTGAAGTACAAGCCGAAGACGGTACTTTCGCCAAGCTGACCAAGAAAGAAGCGCTGATGCGCTCCCGTGACCTGGAAAAGCTGGATCGTTCCCTGGGTGGTATCAAGGACATGGGCGGTCTGCCAGACGCTCTGTTCGTTATCGACGTTGATCACGAGCGCATCGCGATCACCGAAGCCAACAAGCTGGGCATCCCGGTTATCGGCGTAGTCGATACCAACAGCAGCCCGGAAGGCGTTGACTACATCATCCCAGGCAACGATGACGCAATCCGCGCCATCCAGCTGTACATGGGTTCGATGGCTGACGCTGTTATCCGTGGTCGCAACAACGTTGCTGGCGGCACCGAAGTTTTCGTTGAAGAAGCTCCGGCAGCTGCAGCTGAGTAATTGACGCCCCTGGCGTTGACTCAGTAAGCAAAAAGGGGGCTTGGCCCCCTTTTTGCCACCTTGAAAACCATTTGTCGGCGCCCACTGCCTTATTTGTAATGTGCGGCAGCTAACAAGGGTTGTTCGGGAAGAATTGAACGCCCGTTCGATCGGGTGGAATGGTTGATAACCTATCCAAGAGGAATTTTGAAATGGCAGAGATTACTGCAGCGTTGGTCAAAGAACTGCGCGAGCGTACTGGCGAAGGCATGATGGACTGCAAAAAGGCCTTGACCAAGGCTGGCGGCGACATCGAAAAAGCCATTGATGACATGCGTGCTTCGGGCGCCATCAAGGCTGCCAAAAAGGCTGGCAACGTTGCCGCTGAAGGCGCTATCGCCATCAAGGCCGACGACAAGTCCGCCGTGCTGCTGGAAGTCAACTCGCAGACCGACTTCCTGGCCCTGCAAGACGACTTCAAGAACTTCGTGGCTGCCAGCGTAGAAAAAGCCTTCGCTGAGAAACTGACCGACGCAGCTCCGCTGATCGCCGCTCAGGAATCGGCCCGTGAAGCCCTGGTGGCCAAAGTTGGCGAAAACGTCAACATCCGTCGCCTGGTTCGCGTTGAAGGCGACGTGGTCGGCACTTACCTGCACGGTAACAAGATCGGTGTCGCTGTTGTTCTCAAGGGCGGCGATGTTCAGCTGGCCAAAGAGATCGCCATGCACGTGGCGGCAAGCAACCCTGAGTTCCTGCTGCCATCGCAGGTTTCGCCGGAAGCCATCGAGCGCGAGAAGGGTGTTTTCCTGACCCTGAACGAAGACAAGATGAAAGGCAAGCCAGCTGAAATCGTCGAGAAGATGATTGCCGGCCGTATCACCAAGTTCCTGGCTGAAGCCAGCCTGGTTGAGCAAGCTTTCGTAATGAACCCGGAAGTCACCGTGGGTGCTCTGGCCAAGAAAGCTGGCGCTGAAATCGTTTCCTTCACCTACTTCAAAGTCGGCGAAGGCATCGAGAAGCCAGTAGACAACTTCGCTGAAGAAGTTGCCGCACAACTGGCTGCTGCCAAGCAATAAGACGGTTTTTTAACTGTCGCCCTGAAGAGGCTGCCCGCTCACGCGCGCAGCCTCTTTTCAGATGGGTTACCAATTTTAATTGGTTTCCGTTTGGAACTGGCTTACAAAGCCATGTTCCGATGGCGCTGAAGCAGCGCCACGCTAGAGTGAACGCCAGCTGAAAACAGCTCGCAAAGAATTTTTAAAATACGCCGCAGGAGAGATTCGCAATGGCTCAGCAGGGCAGTGGTTATCAGGCTCGCTATAAACGCATTCTACTCAAACTTAGCGGCGAGGCCCTGATGGGCTCGGAAGAGTTCGGGATCGATCCGAAAGTTCTGGATCGCATGGCGCTGGAAGTCGGCCAGTTGGTCGGTATCGGTGTTCAGGTCGGTCTGGTCATCGGCGGTGGCAACCTGTTCCGCGGCGAGGCCCTGAGCAAGGCGGGCATGGACCGTGTCACCGGCGACCACATGGGCATGCTGGCCACTGTGATGAACGCCCTGGCCATGCGCGATGCGCTGGAACGTGCCAATATCTCCGCAATCGTGATGTCGGCCATTTCCATGGTTGGCGTGACCGATCACTATGATCGCCGCAAGGCCATGCGCCACCTGAATTCCAAGGATGTGGTGATTTTCGCGGCCGGTACCGGCAATCCGTTCTTTACCACGGATTCGGCAGCCTGCCTGCGTGCAATCGAAATCGATGCCGATGTCGTGCTCAAGGCAACCAAGGTCGATGGTGTCTACACTGCTGACCCGTTCAAAGACCCGCATGCCGAGAAGTTCGATCATCTGACCTACGATGAAGTACTGGATCGCAAGCTGGGTGTGATGGATCTGACGGCCATTTGCCTGTGCCGCGACCACAAGATGCCGCTGCGCGTATTTAACATGAACAAACCCGGCGCCCTGCTGAACATCGTGCACGGCGGCGCTGAAGGGACCCTGATCGAGGAAGGCCAACAATGATCAACGAAATCAAGAAAGACGCTAAAGAGCGCATGCAGAAATCCGTGGAATCGCTGGCGCACAACTTCGGCCGCATTCGTACCGGCCAGGCGCACCCAAGCATCCTGGAAGGCGTGATGGTCCCGTATTACGGTGCCGACACCCCTATCAAGCAAGTGGCCAACATCACGGTCAAAGACGCCCGTACCCTGCAGGTCGTGGCGTTCGAGCGCAACATGCTCGGTGCCGTGGACAAGGCGATCGGCAGCGCCGGTCTGAACCTGAACCCGACCAACCTGGGCGAATTGCTGTTGATCAGCATGCCGGCCCTGACCGAAGAGACCCGTCGCGGTTTCACCAAGCAAGCCCGTGATGTCGCAGAAGACGCCCGTGTTGCCGTGCGCAACATCCGTCGTGACGCCAACAGCTCGCTGAAGGATCTGGTCAAGGAAAAAGAGATCAGCGAAGACGAAGAGCGTCGCGCCACTGGCGAGATCGACGATCTGACCAAGAAGTTCGTGGCTGAAATCGACGCGAAGCTGGCAGAGAAAGAAAAAGACCTGATGGCCGTATAAGGGTCACGTGTTAATGGACAAGACCAAGCAGATTGCGCCGTCCGCGGTGCCGCGCCATGTCGCGATCATCATGGATGGCAATAATCGCTGGGCGAAAAAACGCTTTATGCCGGGTGTCGCCGGGCATAAAGCGGGTGTCGATGCAGTTCGTGCGGTGATCGAGGTGTGTGCAGAGTCCGGGGTCGAGGTATTGACCCTGTTCGCCTTCTCCAGCGAGAACTGGCAGCGTCCGGCCGATGAGGTCAGCGCCTTGATGGATCTGTTCTTCAAGGCGTTGCGTCGCGAGGCCAAGCGCCTGAATGACAACAACATCAGTTTGCGCATCATCGGCGATCGTTCACGCTTTCATCCGGAGCTGCAGGCCGCCATGCGTGAAGCCGAGGCGATGACCGTCGGTGCCAATCGTTTCGTCCTGCAGATCGCTGCCAATTACGGCGGTCAGTGGGACATTGCGCAAGCCGCGCAGCGCCTGGCTCGCGAGGTTCAGGCAGGCCATCTGCGTCCGGAAGACATCACGCCGGACCTGTTGCAAACCTGTCTGGCGACCGGTGATCTGCCACTGCCTGACCTGTGCATTCGTACCGGCGGTGAACATCGCATCAGTAACTTCCTGCTCTGGCAACTGGCTTACGCCGAGTTGTACTTCTCCGACCTGTTCTGGCCGGACTTCAAACACGACGCCATGCGCAATGCGCTGGCCGATTTCGCATCCCGCCAGCGTCGCTTCGGTAAAACGAGCGAGCAGGTCGAGGCTGGAGCCCGGGTTTAATGCTTAAACAACGAATCATCACTGCGCTGATCCTGTTGCCGATTGCCCTGTGCGGGTTTTTCCTGCTCGAGGGTTCCGGCTTCGCATTGTTCATCGGGCTGGTCGTGACCCTCGGTGCCTGGGAGTGGGCGCGTCTGGCCGGCTTTACCGCGCAATCGTTCCGTGTGGCGTTCGCCGCCGTGGTCGCGTTGTTGCTGTTCGTCATGTACATCTTCCCCGGGCTCGCGCCTTGGGTGCTGGGCGCTTCGGTGCTCTGGTGGGCGGTGGCGACCTATCTGGTGCTGACCTATCCACGCTCCAGCGAACACTGGGCCAGTGCGGCCTGCAAGCTGGTCATCGGTCTGCTGATCCTGCTGCCGGCCTGGCAGGGCCTGGTTCAGATCAAACAGCAGCCCCTGGGCAACTGGCTGATCATGGCGGTGATGGTGCTGGTCTGGGGGGCCGATATCGGCGCGTACTTTTCAGGTCGGGCCTTCGGCAAGCGCAAGCTGGCGCCGCAAGTCAGCCCAGGCAAGAGCTGGGAAGGCGTCTACGGCGGTCTGGTCCTGAGCCTGGTGATTACTGTGATCGTCGGCTTCGTTCGTGACTGGACTGTTGCCGAACTGTTCAAGGGGCTGATCGGCGCGGCCGTGATTGTCTTCATCTCGGTAGTCGGCGATCTTACCGAGAGCATGTTCAAGCGTCAGTCCGGGATCAAGGACAGCAGTAACCTGCTGCCCGGTCATGGCGGCGTTCTGGACCGCATCGACAGCCTGACGGCTGCGATTCCCGTCTTTGCCGTACTGTTGTGGATGGCCGCACCGTGAGCCGTCCACAGCAGATAACCGTTCTGGGGGCGACTGGCTCTATTGGCCTGAGCACTCTTGATGTCATCGCCCGCCATCCCGATCGTTATCAGGTCTTCGCGTTGAGCGGTTTTACGCGCCTGAGGGAGTTGCTGGCCCTTTGTGTGCGTCACACACCGCGCTTCGCTGTGGTGCCTGAGGCGGGCGCTGCCCGCATGCTGCAGGACGACCTGAGTGCAGCGGGTCTTTCCACGCGTGTGCTGGTGGGTGAAGAGGGCCTGTGTCAGGTCTCTGCCGACCCCGAGGTCGACGCAGTGATGGCGGCTATCGTCGGTGCTGCCGGCTTGCGTCCGACGCTGGCGGCCGTAGAGGCGGGCAAGAAAATCCTGCTGGCCAACAAGGAAGCGCTGGTCATGTCCGGCGCCCTGTTCATGCAGGCTGTACGCAAGAGTGGGTCGGTGCTGCTGCCGATCGACAGCGAGCACAATGCGATTTTCCAGTGCATGCCACGGGATTTTGCCCGCGGACTCGATACGGTGGGGGTGCGTCGGATATTGCTCACCGCCTCTGGTGGTCCGTTCCGGCAGACGCCCTTGGCCGAGTTGGCCCATGTTTCACCTGATCAGGCCTGCGCTCACCCGAACTGGTCCATGGGGCGCAAGATTTCGGTCGATTCGGCCAGCATGATGAACAAAGGGCTGGAGTTGATCGAGGCCTGCTGGCTGTTCGATGCCCAGCCGTCTCAGGTCGAGGTGGTGATTCATCCCCAGAGTGTGATCCACTCACTGGTCGACTACGTCGATGGCTCGGTGTTGGCTCAATTGGGTAACCCGGACATGCGCACCCCCATCGCCAACGCACTGGCGTGGCCTGAGCGAATTGACTCGGGGGTGCCGCCGCTGGACTTGTTCGCCATCGCGCGCCTTGATTTCGAAGCGCCGGACGAAGAGCGTTTCCCTTGCCTGCGCTTGGCTCGCCAGGCAGCCGAAGCGGGCAATAGCGCACCGGCCATGCTCAATGCGGCGAATGAAGTCGCCGTTGCAGCGTTTCTCGACGGACGGGTTCGTTACCCGGAAATCGCGAGTATCATCGAAGACACCTTGAATCTTGAGCCTGTAGTGGCTGTGGATGATCTGGAGGCCGTGTTCACGGCGGATACGAAGGCCCGTGTGCTGGCCGGGCAATGGTTGAGTCGCCACGGGCGATAATGCTGCAAGGCGTTGGCCCATGTGGCACCAGACAGGAATGCGGAGAAAGTAGATGAGCGCGCTCTATATGATTGTCGGCACCCTGGTGGCGTTGGGTGTGCTGGTCACCTTTCACGAGTTCGGCCATTTCTGGGTCGCGCGTCGCTGTGGGGTCAAGGTGCTGCGTTTCTCCGTAGGCTTTGGCATGCCGTTGCTTCGCTGGCACGACAAGCAGGGCACCGAGTTTGTGGTGGCGGCCATTCCGCTGGGTGGTTACGTGAAAATGCTCGATGAGCGTGAAGGCGAAGTGCCGGTCGATCAGCTCGAGCATTCTTTCAATCGCAAATCGGTTCGTCAGCGCATCGCCATCGTCGCAGCCGGGCCGATTGCCAACTTCTTGTTGGCGCTGGTGTTCTTCTGGGTGTTGGCCATGCTCGGCAGCGAGCAGGTGCGTCCGGTTATCGGTGCCGTGGAGTCGGGCAGTATTGCCGCCAAGGCGGGTTTGAATGCGGGCCAGGAAATCGTTTCGATCGACGGCGAGCCAGTCACTGGCTGGGCTGCGGTGAATCTGCAGTTGGTTCGCCGCCTTGGGGAGAGCGGTTCCCTTAAGTTGTTGGTTCGTGAACAGGGTTCCACGGTGGATTCGCCGCGCGAGCTGGCTCTGGATAACTGGCTCAAGGGGGCCGACGAGCCGGATCCGATTCGATCTCTGGGTATCCGCCCATGGCGTCCTGCGCTGCCACCGATTCTGGCCGAACTTGATCCGAATGGCCCTGCGCAGGCTGCCGGGCTGAAGATGGGCGATCGTCTGCTGGCCCTCGACGGCAAGTCGCTGGACGACTGGCAGCAGGTGGTCGATACCGTCCGTATGCGTCCTGATACCAAAATTGTGCTGCGGGTCGAGCGCGATGGTGCTCAAATCGACGTCCCTGTCACACTGGCTGCGCGTGGCGAGAAAAAGGCGCCGAGTGGTTATCTAGGGGCTGGGGTGAAGGCGGTCGATTGGCCACCAGAGATGATTCGAGAGGTCAGTTACGGTCCTGTGGCCGCGATTGGCGAGGGGGCTCGACGTACCTGGACCATGAGCGTGCTGACCCTCGATTCACTGAAGAAAATGTTGTTCGGCGAGCTCTCGGTAAAAAACTTGAGTGGACCGATAACCATTGCTAAAGTGGCGGGCGCTTCGGCCCAGTCGGGTGTCGCTGATTTCCTGAATTTCCTTGCTTATCTGAGTATTAGCCTGGGGGTTCTGAATTTGCTGCCCATTCCTGTGCTGGATGGGGGGCATTTGTTGTTTTATCTGATCGAGTGGGCGCGTGGTCGTCCCTTGTCGGATCGGGTGCAAGGTTGGGGGATACAGATCGGTATCAGTTTGGTGGTCGGAGTGATGTTGCTCGCTCTGGTCAATGATCTAGGCCGTCTGTAACGTCGCTGAATTGCGAATCTGCCGCATTTTGCGGCAGTTTGTTTATTGCCAGTTGGAATAAGAAAGGACTTCATGAAACGTCTGCTGCTAACTGCGGTTCTCACCGTATTGATGATCGCCGAAGTTCACGCCGAGTCCTTCACTATCTCTGATATTCGCGTCAATGGCCTCCAGCGGGTCTCCGCGGGTAGCGTCTTTGGTGCTTTGCCGTTGAACGTCGGTGAACAGGCGGATGATCGTCGCCTGGTGGAATCCACTCGTGCGTTGTTCAAAACCGGTTTCTTTCAAGATATCCAGCTGGGTCGCGATGGCAACGTTCTTGTCATTACGGTAGTCGAGCGTCCATCGGTTGCCAGTATCGAGATCGAAGGTAACAAGGCGATCTCCACCGAAGACCTGATGAAGGGCCTCAAGCAATCCGGTCTGGCCGAAGGCGAGATCTTCCAGCGCGCCACCCTCGAAGGCGTGCGCAACGAACTGCAGCGCCAGTACGTCGCGCAAGGTCGCTACTCGGCCACCGTCGACACCGAAGTGGTGCCGCAGCCGCGTAACCGCGTCGGGCTGAAGGTCAACATCAACGAAGGCACTGTTGCCGCCATCCAGCACATCAACGTGGTGGGCAACACCGTTTTCCCGGATGAAGACCTGATCGACCTGTTCGAGCTCAAGACCACCAACTGGCTGTCGTTCTTCAAGAACGATGACAAGTACGCCCGTGAAAAACTCTCCGGTGACCTGGAGCGTCTGCGTTCCTACTACCTGGACCGCGGCTATATCAACATGGATATCGCTTCGACCCAGGTGTCCATCACGCCGGACAAGAAACACGTCTACATCACCGTCAACATCAACGAAGGTGACAAGTACACCGTTCGCGATGTGAAACTGAGCGGTGACCTGAAAGTGCCTGAAGACCAGGTCAAGTCCCTGCTGCTGGTGCAGAAAGGTCAGGTGTTCTCACGCAAGCTGATGACCACCACTTCCGAGCTGATCACCCGTCGTCTGGGTAACGAGGGTTACACCTTCGCCAACGTCAACGGCGTGCCGCAGCCTCACGACGATGATCACACCGTAGACATTACTTTCGCTGTCGATCCAGGCAAGCGCGCCTACGTCAACCGCATCAACTTCCGTGGCAACACCAAGTCGGAAGACGAAGTGCTGCGTCGTGAGATGCGCCAGATGGAAGGCGGCTGGGCTTCGACCTACCTGATCGACCAGTCCAAGACCCGTCTTGAGCGCCTGGGCTTCTTCAAGGAAGTAAACGTTGAAACTCCAGCCGTACCGGGTGTCGACGATCAGGTTGATGTGAACTACAGCGTAGAAGAACAAGCCTCCGGTTCGATCACCGCCAGCGTCGGTTTCGCCCAGAGCGCGGGTCTTATCCTCGGTGGTTCGATCACCCAGAACAACTTCCTGGGTACCGGTAACAAGGTCAGCATCGGCCTGACCCGAAGCCAATACCAGAGCCGTTATAACTTTGGTTATGTCGACCCCTACTGGACTGCCGATGGCGTGAGCCTGGGCTACAACGCCTTCTACCGCACCACCGACTACAAAGACCTCGACGTCGACGTAGCGAGCTATGCCGTAGACAGCCTGGGTGCAGGCGTAAGCGTCGGCTACCCGATCAGCGAGACTTCGCGTCTGACCTTCGGCCTGACCGCACAGCAGGACAAGATCAAGACCGGCGTATACACCGTTGATGAGATCTTCGACTTCGTTAACAAGGAAGGCGACAACTACCTGAACTTCAAGGCGTCTGCCGGTTGGTCCGAATCGACCCTGAACAAAGGCGTGTTGGCGACCCGTGGCCATTCCCAGAGCCTGGTGCTGGAAACCACGACTCCAGGCAGCGACTTGTCGTTCTTCAAGCTGGATTACCGTGGTCAGTTGTTCCAGCCACTGAGCGAAAACTACACCATGCGCCTGCACACTGAGTTGGGGTATGGCGACGGTTACGGTTCTACCGATGGCTTGCCATTCTACGAAAACTACTATGCTGGTGGTTTCAACTCGGTTCGTGGCTTCAAGGACAGTACGTTGGGTCCGCGCAGTACGCCAAGTACCGGCAAGAACCCTGGCACCGCGGTTGACCCGGACCAGGATCCACTGCCGTTTGGTGGTAACGTCCTGATCCAGGGTGGCGTAGAGGTTCTGTTCCCGCTGCCGTTCGTCAAGGATCAGCGTTCCTTGCGTACTTCGGTATTCTGGGACGTGGGTAACGTGTTCGACTCGTCGTGCTCTGATACCACTAACGCCGATGGCACGAAGTCCAACACCAAGTGCAACGACATCAGTTTGACCAATATGGCCAGTTCCGTCGGTGTGGGTGTGACCTGGGTCACCGCACTGGGTCCTCTGAGTTTCGCCTTGGCCATGCCGGTCAAGAAACCGGATGACGCTGATACTCAAGTGTTCCAATTCTCCCTCGGTCAGACGTTCTAAGTGTTTGACCCAAGATAACGACAATGGATTTTGTAGGAGTGCATCGTGCGTAAGTTGACTCAATTGGTTCTCCTGGCTTCCGTACTGGTAGCAGGTCCGGCATTTGCCGACATGAAAATTGCCGTTCTGAACTATCAGATGGCCCTGCTGGAATCCGATGCGGCCAAGAAATACGCCGTGGATGCCGAGAAAAAGTTCGGTCCGCAATTGACCAAGCTCAAGACGCTGGAAAGCAGCGCCAAGGGCATTCAGGATCGCCTGATGGCCGGTGGCGACAAGATGCAGCAAGGCGAGCGTGAACGTCTGGAGCTCGAATTCAAGCAAAAGGCCCGTGACTTCCAGTTCCAGTCCAAGGAACTGAACGAAGCCAAAGCCGTTGCCGACCGTGAAATGCTCAAGCAGCTCAAGCCGAAACTGGACAGCGCTGTGGAAGAAGTCATCAAGAAAGGTGCTTTTGACCTGGTCTTCGAGCGTGGTGCAGTGATTGATGTCAAACCTCAGTACGACATCACGCGCCAGGTTATCGAGCGCATGAATCAGCTGAAGTAATCCATGACAGCGACCATCAAGCTCGGCCAATTGGCCGAGTTCCTAGGCGCCACACTGCGTGGCGACCCGGAGAAGGCAATTACTGGGCTAGCCACCTTGCAGGAGGCTGGCCCAGCTCAGTTGAGCTTTCTCGCAAACCCTCAATACCGTAAATACCTGGCAGGCAGTCAGGCGGCAGCGCTGTTGCTCAAGGCCGCTGACGCCGAAGGTTTTGCCGGTAATGCATTGGTGGTGCCCGATCCATACGCAGCCTATGCGCGTATCTCTCATCTGTTTGATCCCAAGCCCAAAGCGGCTGCCGGTGTTCATCCGACGGCGGTTATTGCGGCTGATGCGGTCGTCGATCCAGCGGCCAGCATCGGCGCTTTCGTAGTCATCGAAAGCGGGGCCCAAGTGGGTGCGGGCACGACCATCGGTGCTCACTGTTTCATCGGGGCCCGCAGTGTGATTGGCGAAGGTGGCTGGCTCGCACCGCGCGTCACCCTGTATCACGATGTGCGCGTGGGCAAGCGTGTCGTGATTCAATCCGGTGCCGTGCTCGGTGGCGAAGGCTTCGGATTCGCCAACGAAAAAGGCATCTGGCAGAAAATTGCCCAGATCGGTGGCGTACTGGTCGGTGACGACGTGGAAATCGGTGTGAATACTGCCATCGACCGTGGCGCGCTAGCCGATACAGTCATTGGCAATGGTGTGAAGCTCGACAACCAGATTCAGATTGCCCACAACGTTCAGATCGGCGATCACACAGCCATGGCGGCGTGCGTAGGCATTTCCGGCAGCACCAAAATTGGCAAGCATTGCATGCTCGCCGGTGGCGTTGGGCTGGTGGGGCATATCGATATCTGCGACAACGTTTTCATCACCGGCATGACCATGGTGACCCACTCGATCACCGAGCCGGGCGCCTATTCTTCCGGTACGGCGATGCAGCCGGCAGCCGAGTGGCGCAAAAGCGCGGCACGCATCCGTCAGCTCGATGACATCGCGCGGCGTTTGCGACAGCTTGAAAAGCAGAAGGGGGAAGTGACCCCTGACGGTAATGCTTCATCAGATGGCTGATACCATTTCCATATCAAGTGTGCACAGCCGCTAGACTGCGTCCTTGATTTGCTAGAGGAGTGTGCGTCAGTCGCGCGCTCCCAATCTTTACATAGGCTTCCCCCCGAAATGATGGACATCAACGAGATTCGCGAATACCTGCCTCACCGTTACCCGTTCCTGCTGGTGGACCGGGTCGTGGATCTGGATGTGGAAGGCAAGCGCATTCGCGCCTACAAGAATGTCAGCATCAACGAACCGTTCTTCAATGGTCACTTTCCCGCGCATCCAATCATGCCGGGCGTGCTGATCATCGAGGCGATGGCTCAGGCTGCCGGGATCCTTGGTTTCAAAATGCTCGACGTGAAGCCGGCCGATGGCACTCTTTACTACTTCGTCGGCTCCGACAAGTTGCGTTTCCGCCAGCCGGTATTGCCAGGTGATCAGCTGATTCTTGAAGCCAAGTTCATCAGCTGCAAGCGTCAGATCTGGAAGTTCGAGTGCCAGGCTTCGGTCGACGGCAAGCCGGTCTGCTCCGCCGAAATCATCTGCGCGGAACGCAAACTATGAGTTTGATTGACCCTCGCGCAATCATCGATCCGACGGCCGTCCTGGCTGACGGCGTCGAGGTCGGCCCGTGGTCGATCGTTGGCGCAGGTGTGGAAATCGGCGAGGGAACGGTCATCGGGCCGCACGTCATTCTCAAAGGCCCGACCCGAATCGGCAAGTTCAACCGAATCTACCAGTTTTCCTCGGTAGGCGAGGACACGCCGGACCTGAAGTACAAAGGCGAAGAAACGCGTCTGGTGATCGGTGACCACAACGTTATCCGTGAAGGTGTGACCATTCACCGTGGGACCATTCAGGACCGTTCGGAAACGACCCTGGGCGATCACAACCTGATCATGGCCTACGCGCACATTGGCCACGACAGCGTCATTGGCAACCATTGCATCCTGGTCAACAACACTGCATTGGCGGGCCATGTGCACGTGGACGATTGGGCGATCCTGTCCGGTTTCACCCTAGTTCACCAGTATTGCCACATCGGCGCCCACAGCTTTTCCGGCATGGGCACCGCCATCGGCAAGGACGTTCCTGCGTACGTCACGGTCTTCGGCAACCCCGCAGAGGCCCGTAGCATGAACTTCGAGGGCATGCGCCGTCGTGGTTTCAGCGAAGACGCCATTCACGCCCTGCGCCGCGCCTACAAAGTCGTCTACCGTCAGGGCCTGACCGTTGAGCAGGCGTTGACCGAATTGGCCGAATCCTCGACCCAGTTCCCGGAAGTCGCGGTGTTCCGTGACTCCATCCAGTCTTCGACCCGCGGCATCACTCGCTAACCATGGCTACTCTGCGTATTGCGCTGGTGGCGGGTGAGGCTTCCGGCGACATTCTCGGCGCCGGTCTGATGCGCGCGCTCAAGTCGCGTCATCCCGCCGTGGAGTTCATCGGTGTCGGTGGCCCGCTGATGCAGGCCGAAGGCTTGCAGTCCTACTTCCCGATGGAGCGCTTGTCGGTCATGGGCCTGGTGGAAGTGCTGGGGCGATTGCGCGAGCTGCTGGCACGCCGCAAGAAGCTGGTAGCGGACCTGATCGACGCCAGGCCGGATGTGTTCATCGGCATCGATGCTCCGGACTTCAACCTCAATATCGAACTCAAGCTGCGTCAGGCCGGGATCAAGACCGTGCACTACGTCAGCCCGTCGGTCTGGGCATGGCGGCAGAAGCGGGTGCTGAAGATTCGCGAAGGCTGCGACCTGATGCTCACGCTGTTCCCGTTCGAAGCGAAATTTTACGAAGAGAAAGGCGTACCGGTGCGGTTTGTCGGGCATTCCCTGGCCGATGCCATCCCGCTCGAAGCTGATCGCGCCGCCGCACGGGCCGAACTGGGCTTGCCCGATGGGCCGCTGGTGGCTTTGATGCCGGGCAGCCGGGGCGGCGAAGTCGGTCGTCTCGGTGCGTTGTTTCTCGATACGGCACAGCGTCTGCGGGCCATGCGTCCTGGCGTACGCTTCATCATGCCTTGCGCCAGCCCGGAGCGTCGTGCGCAGCTTGAAGAATTGCTGGTGGGCCGCGATCTGCCGCTGACGCTGCTCGATGGCAAATCCCATCTGGCCCTGGCCGCCTGTGACGCGGTGCTGATCGCCTCCGGAACCGCGACCCTGGAAGCCTTGCTGTACAAGCGCCCGATGGTGGTCGCCTACCGCCTGGCGCCGCTGACGTTCTGGATTCTCAAACGGATGGTCAAGAGTCCTTACGTCTCCTTGCCGAACCTGCTGGCCCAGCGTTTGCTGGTGCCTGAGTTGCTACAGGATGACGCAACGGTCGAGGCGTTGGCCCAGACCTTGTCGCCTTTGATCGAAGGTGGTCAGGAACAAACCCGCGGTTTCGACGAAATCCACCGTACCTTGCGTCTGGATGCCTCCAATCAGGCGGCGGATGCGGTGCTGAATCTGATCGGCCAAGTACAATGAGTAAGACAAACATGCAGATGGGGCTGGATTTCACCTTGGTCGCTGAAGTCGAGGATTTGGTCGCCGGTGTCGATGAAGTCGGTCGCGGCCCGCTCTGTGGCGCGGTTGTGACTGCTGCGGTCATCCTCGACCCGAATCGCCCGATCCTTGGTCTGAATGACTCCAAGAAGCTCACCGAAGCCCGCCGCGAAAAACTTTACGACGAAATCTGCGAAAAAGCCTTGAGCTGGTGCATTGCCCGGGCGGAAGTCGAAGAGATCGACGAACTGAATATCCTGCACGCCACCATGCTCGCCATGCAGCGCGCGGTAGCCGGGCTGCACATCCAGCCGAAGTTGGCGATGATCGACGGCAACCGTTGCCCGAAACTGCCGATGCGCGCCGAAGCGGTGGTGCAGGGCGACGGCAAGGTGCCGGCCATCGCGGCGGCGTCGATCCTGGCCAAGGTCAGCCGTGACCGTGAAATGTCTGCTTTCGAATTGATCTACCCGGGATACGGCATCGGCGGCCACAAAGGCTACCCGACACCCGTTCATCTGGAAGCCTTGGCTCGCTTGGGGCCGACGCCGATTCACCGCCGCTCGTTCGCCCCGGTGCGGATGGCGTATGAGGCGTTGGAAATCGTCATCGAGAGCTAGTCGCAAGGCTGATTTTTTTTGCCAAGGCCCGGTACAATCCGGGCCTTGTTGTTTTCATGACTTACAGGATCACTATGCCGGCTTCATTCGTTCACCTACGCCTGCACACTGAATATTCCCTGGTCGACGGTCTGGTGCGGATCAAACCGCTGGTCAAGACTCTGGTCGGCATGAACATGCCTGCCGTAGCGGTCACCGATCAGAACAACATGTGTTCCCTAGTCAAATTCTATAAAAACGCCATGGGTGCCGGGATCAAGCCGATCTGCGGCGCCGACCTGTGGCTGTCGAACAAGGATCCGGACAACCCGCTGAGCCGGATCAGCCTGCTGGTGATGAACGCCCAAGGCTATCGCAACCTCACCGAACTGATTTCCCGTGGCTTTATCGATGGTCAGCGCAATGGCGCGATCATCATCGAGCGCGAGTGGGTGGCCGAAGCCAACGAAGGCTTGATCATGCTGTCGGCGGCGAAAGAGGGTGAGATCGGCCAGGCCATGATCAGTGGCAATCCTGACGAAGCCGAAACCCTGGCGCGCGAGTGGATGGCGGTGTTTCCTGACCGCTTCTACCTGGAAATCCAGCGTACCAACCGCCCCAACGATGAAGAACAGTTGCACGGCGCCGTGGCACTGGCCGACAAGATCGGCGCGCCGCTGGTGGCGACCAACGATGTGCGTTTCCTCAAGCAGGAAGACTTTGCCGCCCACGAGACTCGCGTGTGTATCGGCGAAGGCCGGGCCCTCGACGATCCGCGCCGCTCGAAAAACTACAGCGACCAGCAATACCTCAAAAGCGCTGAAGAGATGGCGGAGCTGTTCAGCGATATTCCTGAAGCGCTGGAAAACACCGTCGAGATCGCCAAGCGCTGCAATATCGAAGTGAAGCTGGGCACGCACTTCCTGCCCAACTTCCCGATCCCCGATGGCATGACCATCGACGAGTATTTCCGCAAGGTGTCGTTCGAGGGCCTGGAAGAGCGTCTGTCCGTCCTGCTGCCCAAGGACACCACCGAAGACTATGAAGCCAAGCGCCAGGTCTATGTCGACCGGCTGAATTTCGAGCTGGATATCATTATCCAGATGGGCTTCCCCGGTTATTTCCTGATCGTGATGGACTTTATCCAGTGGGCCAAGAACAACGGCGTGCCGGTGGGGCCTGGTCGGGGGTCGGGTGCCGGGTCGCTGGTGGCCTATGTGCAGAAGATCACTGACCTCGACCCGTTGGAATACGACCTGCTGTTCGAACGTTTCCTTAACCCGGAACGGGTCTCCATGCCCGACTTCGACGTCGACTTCTGCATGGACGGTCGCGACCGAGTGATCGACTACGTGGCCGAGAAATACGGCCGCAACGCGGTGAGCCAGATCATCACCTTCGGTTCCATGGCCGCCAAGGCTGTGGTCCGTGACGTGGCTCGGGTGCAGGGCAAGTCCTACGGCCTGGCGGATCGCCTGTCGAAGATGATTCCGTTCGAAGTCGGCATGACCCTGGAAAAAGCCTACGAACAGGAAGAAATCCTGCGTGACTTCATCAAGGTCGATGAAGAAGCGGCGGAAATCTGGGAGATGGCCCGCAAGCTCGAAGGCATTGTGCGAAATGTCGGCAAGCACGCCGGTGGTGTGGTGATTGCGCCGACCAAGCTCACCGACTTTTCGCCGATCTATTGCGACGAAGCCGGCGATGGCCTGGTAACCCAGTTCGACAAGGACGACGTTGAAGCGGCCGGCCTGGTGAAGTTCGACTTCCTCGGTCTGCGGACTCTGACGATCATCGACTGGGCGCTGAAAACCATCAACCGCGACCGCGCCAAGGTCAACGAGCCGCCGCTGGACATCGCGTTCATCCCGTTGGATGACAAGCCGACCTACACCTTGCTGCAAAAAGCCGAAACCACGGCGGTGTTCCAGCTCGAATCCCGCGGCATGAAGGAACTGATCAAAAAGCTCAAGCCCGACTGCCTTGAAGACTTGATCGCACTGGTGGCACTGTTCCGCCCAGGTCCCTTGCAATCGGGCATGGTGGACGACTTCATCAACCGTAAGCACGGTCGCGCCGAACTGGCGTACCCGCACTCGGACTACCAGTACGAAGGCCTCAAGCCGGTACTGGCACCGACTTACGGGATCATCCTGTATCAGGAACAGGTGATGCAGATTGCCCAGGTCATGGCCGGTTACACCCTTGGCGGTGCGGACATGCTGCGTCGCGCCATGGGTAAGAAAAAACCCGAGGAAATGGCCAAGCAGCGTGGCGGTTTCATTGAAGGTTGTGCGACCAACAACATCGATGCCGACCTGGCCGGTAACATTTTCGACCTGGTGGAAAAATTCGCCGGCTATGGCTTCAACAAATCTCACTCTGCCGCCTATGGCCTGGTGTCCTACCAGACCGCGTGGCTGAAGGCGCACTACCCGGCGCCGTTCATGGCGGCGGTGCTCTCGGCGGATATGCACAACACCGACAAGGTCGTGACCTTGATCGAAGAAGTGCGGACCATGAAGTTGCGCCTGGACGCACCGGATGTGAATACCTCCGAGTTCAAGTTCACGGTGAACGACGAAGGCCGGATCATTTATGGCCTGGGCGCGATCAAAGGCGTGGGCGAGGGGCCGGTGGAAGCGATCACCGAAGCGCGTCTGGACGGCCCGTTCAAGGATCTGTTTGACTTCTGCGCCCGCGTCGACCTCAAGCGCATCAACAAACGCACCCTTGACGGCTTGATCCGCAGCGGTGCACTGGATCGCCTGGGGCCGTACTTCCACGACGAGACGAAAGCCTATCAGGCCAATATCGACCGTAATCGGGCAGTGTTGCTGACTGCAATGGAAGAGGCGATCAAGGCGGCCGAGCAGACCGCCCGGACCCATGACAGCGGTCATGCGGATCTGTTTGGCGGGCTGTTCGTCGAAGAGGACGCCGACGTCTACGCCAACCACCGCAAGGCCAAGGAACTGACCCTCAAGGAGCGACTCAAGGGCGAGAAAGACACCCTGGGCCTGTACCTGACCGGGCATCCTATCGACGAATACGAGGGTGAAATCCGTCGTTTCGCCCGCCAGCGCATCATCGATCTGAAACCGGCGCGGGATACACAGACCGTTGCGGGCATGATCATCGCCCTGCGGGTCATGAAGAACAAAAAAGGCGACAAGATGGGGTTCATTACCCTGGATGATCGCTCGGGGCGGATCGAGGCGTCGCTGTTTGCCGATGCGTTCCACTCGGCGCAGTCGCTTTTGCAGACCGATGCGATGGTGGTGGTCGAAGGTGAGGTCAGCAACGATGACTTCTCCGGTGGCCTGCGGTTGCGGGTCAAACGGGTGATGAGCATGGAAGATGCGCGCACCAACCTGGCCGAAAGTCTGCGCCTGAAGGTCCAGACCCAGGATCTCAAGGGCGATCAGCTACGCTGGTTGGGCGACTTGTTCAAGCGCCATCGCGGCGCCTGCCCGATCACCATGGAGTACACCAGCCCTGACGCCAAGGCTTTACTGCAGTTCGGCGAAGGCTGGCGAATCGATCCGGCGGATGCGTTGATTCAAGCCCTGCGTGACCAGTTCGGGCGAGACAACGTCTTCCTCCAATACCGTTAAGGTCAGGGTGCCAGTACGAGCCCTGAACTTGACCAGAATTTTTAATCTCGACCTGAACGCGCCTGTCCCTTAAGGTAGGGCGCGAATAGACAACCGGCCGGCCCAAGCTCTCTTGGACGTCGACCCAAGACGGACGCCTATGAACCCGAATTTTCTTGATTTCGAACAGCCGATCGCCGACCTGCAAGCCAAGATCGAAGAGTTGCGCTTGGTCGGTAATGACAATTCGCTGAATATCGGCGATGAGATCTCCCGCCTGCAGGACAAAAGCAGCACGCTGACCGAAGACATCTTCGGCAAGCTGACCAGCTGGCAGATCGCGCGCCTGGCGCGTCACCCGAAACGTCCATACACCCTGGACTACATCGAACACATCTTCACCGAGTTCGATGAGTTGCACGGCGACCGTCACTTCTCCGACGACGCTGCCATTGTTGGCGGTATCGCCCGTCTGGAAGACCAGCCAGTGATGGTCATCGGTCACCAGAAAGGTCGTGAAGTGCGCGAAAAGGTACGCCGCAACTTCGGCATGCCTCGTCCGGAAGGCTACCGCAAGGCCTGCCGCCTGATGGAAATGGCCGAGCGCTTCAAAATGCCGATCCTGACCTTCATCGACACCCCGGGCGCCTACCCTGGCATCGACGCTGAAGAGCGTAACCAGAGTGAAGCCATCGCCTGGAACCTGCGGGTCATGGCTCGCCTGAAAACCCCGATCATCGCCACCGTGATCGGTGAAGGTGGTTCCGGCGGTGCGCTGGCGATCGGTGTGTGCGATCAACTGAACATGCTGCAGTACTCGACCTACGCGGTGATCTCGCCGGAAGGTTGTGCTTCGATTCTGTGGAAAACCGCGGAAAAGGCTCCGGACGCGGCAGAGGCCATGGGCATCACTGCCGAGCGCCTCAAAGGCCTGGGCATTGTCGATAAAGTGATCAACGAGCCACTGGGCGGCGCTCACCGTGACCCTGCGGCGGCGGCAGCCAACATCCGCGCCGAACTGAGTTCGCAACTGGCGATGCTCAAGAAGTTCGACAACAAGGCACTGCTGGACCGTCGTTACCAGCGCCTGATGAGCTACGGTCTGTAATCCGACCCGGCTTTAATGTGGGAGCGGGCCTGCTCGCGAAAGCGGTATAACAGTCAACAAACGCGTTGAATGTTGACCCGCCTTCGCGAGCAAGCCCGCTCCCACATTTGATTTGTGCACAGTGATCATATGCGTCAGCCAACGATCGATCTTCCTGCCAGACTCCTGCATAACCTCAAGCCATGGCGCAACGCCGCGGCCTGGCGCATCGCCTTCTCCGGCGGTCTCGACTCCACCGTCCTGCTGCACCTTCTTGTCGATCTCGCAAAAACCCAATCCCTGCCGGCGCTCAGCGCCATCCATATCCACCATGGTCTCCAGGCTGCGGCTGATGCGTGGCCGGAGCACTGTCAGGCGTTCTGTGACGGCCTCGGTGTGCCGCTCGAGGTCGTTCGCGTTCAAGTCCGGCCTGGCCCCAGCCTCGAGCGTGCGGCCCGGGACGCTCGATATGGCGCATTCATCGAGGCAACCCGGCTCAACGAAGTGCTGCTGACCGCCCAGCATCGTGACGATCAAGCGGAAACCCTGTTGTTCAGATTGCTGCGTGGGGCGGGCGTCAGAGGTCTGGCGGGTATGCCACGGCGGCGTCCACTGGGGCAGGGGCATCTGTTACGGCCCTTGCTTGACGTCGCCCGCGCCGACCTCGAGGCCTACGCCCTGCAGCACCATTTGCGCTGGATTGAGGATCCTTCCAATCAGGATCCGCAGTTTTCGCGCAATTACCTGCGACATCTGGTCTTTCCGGTATTGGCCTCGCGCTGGCCGCAGGCGATGTCGACCATGGCCCGCAGTGCTGAGCATTTGAGTGAGGCGCAAGAGCTGTTGGATGAGCTGGCGCAGATCGATCTTGGTCAGGCACGCACCGTCAGTGAGTTTGATTGGCTGGGTGTGCCGTCGCTGGAGTTGACGGCCCTGGCAACACTCTCCGCCGCCCGTCAGCGCAATGCCCTCAGTCACTGGCTCGCGCCGCTGACCCCGTTGCCTGATAGCGACCATTGGTCGGGTTGGGAGGATCTGCGCGATGCCACCGTCGATGCCCGCCCCATCTGGCGACTGGCCGAGGGTGAATTGCACCGCGCCGGTGGGCGGATCTGGTGGCTTTCAGGCCAATGGCTACGCCAGTGCGCTGCGGTCGGTCCCTGGGCTGAACCTTCCAGACCCCTGCAATTGCCCGGCAATGGCGTCGTCATGCTCAGCGGACAAATCCCCGCTGGACCGGTGCAGATCCGCTATCGTGAGGGGGGAGAGGTCATGGCGGTGCCGGGTCGAGGGCACCGAGATCTGAAGCGTTTGCTCAATGAAAGCGGGGTGCCGCTGTTCGTCCGCGGCCGATTGCCGCTGTTGTTTCAGCAGGGGCAATTGCTGGCGGTGGCCAATCTCCCGGGGCTCGATGGCAGTGCTGCGGGGGGCTGTAAATTGCACTGGCAGCCATCGGGCGAAGATCAAGGTTTGAGCTGAAAGGGGCTTTCCGGTAGACTACGCTCCCTTCTTGATACAACTTCTGTGGATTCGCCTGAATTGCAGGAGTTGCCGATTACCAAGCAGTCTTTGCTGGGCGATTCCAAAAAATGTGTAGCGAGCAACGTACCGGTGTTTCATCTTCCGGTCTGTCCCAACGCGGCGGTTTTTTTGAAAGGTGCACTGTGATTAATGCAGGTGATCGGGGGCTTCGGCCTTCCTTCGCTTTCCCCGGCGGCTCGGACCGCTTTAACGCAGACTTCTAGGGTTTTTCATGACGCGCTACATATTCGTCACGGGCGGTGTTGTTTCTTCATTGGGGAAAGGCATTGCATCGGCATCATTGGCGGCCATCCTGGAGGCGCGGGGACTTAAGGTCACCATGCTGAAGCTGGACCCGTACATCAACGTCGACCCGGGCACCATGAGCCCGTTCCAGCACGGTGAAGTGTTCGTCACCCACGACGGCGCCGAGACCGACCTGGACCTGGGCCACTACGAGCGGTTCATCCGCACGACCATGACCCAGAACAACAACTTCACCACCGGCCGTGTCTACGAGCACGTGCTGCGCAAAGAGCGCCGTGGCGACTACCTGGGTGCAACCATCCAGGTGATCCCGCACATCACCGACGAAATCAAGCGCCGCATCATCAAGGGCGCGGGCGATGCCGACGTGGCGATGGTCGAGATCGGTGGCACCGTGGGTGACATCGAATCGCAACCGTTCCTCGAAGCCATCCGCCAGTTGCGTTTCGAAGTCGGCGCCAAGCGCGCGATGCTGATGCACCTGACCCTGGTGCCATACATCGCCACTGCCGGCGAAACCAAAACCAAGCCAACCCAGCATTCGGTCAAGGAACTGCGTTCCATCGGCCTGCAACCAGACGTGCTGGTGTGCCGCTCCGATCACCCGATCGATGTGTCCTCGCGTCGCAAGATCGCGCAATTCACCAACGTTGAAGAACGTGCGGTGATCGCGCTGGAAGATGCCGACACCATCTACAAGATCCCGGGCATCCTGCACTCCCAGGGCCTGGATGATTTCGTCGTCGAGCGTTTCGGCCTGCAATGTGGCGGCGCCGATCTGTCCGAGTGGGACGCCGTGGTCGACGCCAAGCTCAACCCTGAGCACGAAGTCACCATCGCCATGGTCGGCAAGTACATGGAACTGCTGGACGCCTACAAGTCGCTGATCGAAGCGATGAGCCACGCGGGCATCAGCAACCGTACCAAGGTCAACCTGCGCTACATCGATTCCGAAGACATCGAAAACCAGGGCACTGCGCTGCTCGAAGGCGTCGACGCCATCCTCGTGCCGGGCGGCTTCGGTCTGCGTGGCGTGGAAGGCAAGATCACCGCTGTTCAGTACGCTCGCGAAAACAAGGTTCCGTACCTGGGCATCTGCCTGGGCATGCAAGTGGCGGTCATCGAGTTCGCCCGTAACGTCATGGGCTGGAAAGACGCCAACTCCACCGAGTTCGACCGTGCCAGCGGTCATCCGGTCGTGGGCCTGATCACCGAGTGGGAAGACGCCACCGGCGCCGTCGAAACCCGTACCGAATCCTCCGACCTGGGCGGCACCATGCGTCTCGGCGCGCAGGATTGCCTGCTGGAGCCGGGTTCCCTGGTTCACGGCTGCTACGGCAAGGACGTGATCGTCGAGCGTCACCGTCACCGCTACGAAGTGAACAACAACCTGCTGCCGCAAATCATGGAAGCCGGCCTGAAAATCTCTGGTCGTTCCGGTGATGGCGCATTGGTCGAAGTGGTTGAAGCACCGGATCATCCATGGTTCGTCGCTTGCCAGTTCCACCCGGAGTTCACCTCGACGCCACGCGACGGTCACCCGTTGTTCAGCGGTTTCGTGAAAGCTGCTTTGGCTCAACACCAGAAGAAGGCGTAAAACCTGATGGCGCAGAAGATCATCCGCGTAGGCGATATCGAGATTGCCAACGACAAGCCAATGGTGCTGTTCGGTGGCATGAACGTGCTGGAAAGCCGCGACATGGCGATGCAGGTCTGCGAAGAGTACGTAAAGGTGACCGAGAAACTCGGTATCCCTTACGTGTTCAAGGCCAGCTTCGACAAGGCCAACCGCTCCTCCGTGACCTCTTACCGTGGCCCCGGCCTGGAAGAGGGCATGCGGATTTTCCAGGACATCAAGCAAGCCTTCGGCGTGCCGATCATCACTGACGTCCACGAGCCTGACCAGGCCGCGGTCGTCGCTGAAGTCTGCGACATCATCCAGCTTCCGGCCTTCCTGTCGCGCCAGACCGACCTGGTGGTCGCGATGGCCAAGACCGGTGCGGTGATCAACATCAAGAAAGCCCAGTTCCTCGCGCCTCAGGAAATGAAACACATCCTGAACAAGTGCGTGGAAGCGGGTAACGATCAGTTGATCCTCTGCGAGCGTGGTTCGAGCTTCGGCTACAACAACCTGGTGGTCGACATGCTCGGCTTCGGCATCATGAAGCAGTTCGAATACCCGGTGTTCTTCGACGTGACCCACGCCCTGCAAATGCCGGGCGGTCGCTCCGATTCCGCCGGCGGTCGACGTGCCCAGGTCACCGACCTGGCCAAGGCCGGCATGAGCCAGTCCCTGGCTGGCCTGTTCCTCGAGGCGCATCCGGACCCGGACAACGCCAAGTGCGACGGCCCTTGCGCCTTGCGTCTGGACAAACTGGAGCCATTCCTGGCCCAGCTCAAAGCCTTGGACGAACTGGTGAAGAGTTTTCCGACGGTAGAAACCGCGTAGTCCTCATTTCTCCGTGTAGGAGCCGAGCTTGCTCGCGATGGCGTCCGTCTGAACGCCATCAGCGTGGCTGTCCTATGCGTTAGTGTGGCGTGCAAATTACAAATCGAGCGGTACAAAGCTTTTTCGTCAACTTTGGAGTGTTTACAGCAATGGCTAAAATCGTCGACATCAAAGGTCGTGAAGTTCTCGACTCCCGTGGCAATCCCACCGTGGAAGCGGATGTGCTTCTCGATAACGGCATCATCGGCAGCGCCTGCGCGCCGTCCGGTGCTTCCACTGGCTCGCGTGAAGCACTCGAGCTGCGTGATGGCGACAAGAGCCGTTACCTGGGCAAGGGCGTACTCAAAGCCGTCGCCAACATCAACGGTCCGATCCGCGATCTGTTGAAAGGCATGGACCCTAGCGACCAGAAAGCGCTGGACCTGGCGATGATCAAGCTGGACGGCACCGAAAACAAAGCGACCCTGGGCGCCAACGCGATCCTCGCCGTTTCCCTGGCAGCGGCCAAGGCAGCAGCACAGGACCAGGACCTGCCGCTGTACGCTCACATCGCCAACCTCAACGGCACCCCGGGCGTCTACTCGATGCCGGTACCGATGATGAACATCATCAACGGTGGCGAGCACGCCGACAACAACGTCGACATCCAGGAATTCATGGTCCAGCCAGTTGGCGCCAAGTCTTTCTCGGAAGGCCTGCGCATGGGCACCGAAATTTTCCATCACCTCAAAGCCGTACTGAAGGCCCGTGGCCTGAGCACCGCCGTCGGTGACGAAGGTGGTTTCGCGCCGAACCTGGCTTCCAACGAAGACGCACTGAAAGTGATCTCTGAAGCCGTGGCCAACGCCGGTTACAAGCTGGGCACCGACGTGACCCTGGCGCTGGACTGCGCGGCCAGCGAATTCTACGAAGACGGCAAGTACAACCTGTCCGGTGAAGGCCAAGTGTTCACTGCTGAAGGTTTTGCTGACTACCTCAAAGGCCTGACCGATCGTTATCCGATCATCTCCATTGAAGATGGCCTGGACGAGTCCGACTGGGCTGGCTGGAAAATCCTCACCGACAAGATCGGCGAGAAAACCCAGTTGGTAGGTGACGACCTGTTCGTGACCAACACCAAGATCCTGAAAGAAGGCATCGACAAAAAGATCGCCAACTCGATCCTGATCAAGTTCAACCAGATCGGCACCCTGACCGAAACCCTGGAAGCCATCCAGATGGCCAAGGCTGCCGGTTACACCGCGGTGATCTCGCACCGTTCGGGCGAAACCGAAGATTCGACCATTGCCGATCTGGCTGTGGGCACCTCGGCTGGCCAGATCAAGACTGGTTCGCTGTGCCGCTCCGACCGCGTTTCCAAGTACAACCAACTGCTGCGTATCGAAGAGCAGTTGAACGGCAAAGCCAAGTACAACGGCCGCAGCGAGTTCCGCGGTTGATCGATGCCTGATAAAAAGTCGACGGATTGTGTCGGAAAATTCGCTACGGCGGCGTTTTTGCCACTAATCTGATGCCTTATATGCACAAGCCTGGTTCTTCCAGGCTTCGTGCTGTCAGCAGCTTCATGTTTTGGTATGGCTGTCTTTTTCCACTGGATACCTGATATTCGATGCGCAGTCCCAATTGGTTGTTCCTCGTCTTGCTCCTGCTGCTGGCTGGCCTGCAGTACCGCCTGTGGGTGGGTAATGGCAGCCTGGCGCAAGTGGCCGAGCTGACTCAGCAGATTGCCGATCAGCAAGCTGAGAACCAGGCATTGCTGGAGCGCAACCGGGTGATGGACGCTGAAGTCAGCGAGTTGAAAAAAGGCATGGAGACCGTTGAAGAGCGGGCTCGCCATGAATTGGGCATGGTCAAGGACGGTGAAACCCTTTACCAGTTGGCACAATGAACCTGTCTCTGCCGGCCTTCTGGGCCGTGATTCCTGCCGCGGGCGTCGGTGCCCGTATGGCTGCGGACCGTCCCAAGCAATACTTGCAACTGGGCGGGCGCACTATTCTCGAACACAGCCTCGGCTGTTTCCTTGATCATCCTTGCCTCAAGGGCGTGGTGGTCAGTCTTGCTGTCGATGATCCTTACTGGCCCAACCTGGCGTGCGCCGGCGATTCGCGTATTCACCGGGTTGATGGCGGCAGTGAACGTTCCGGCTCGGTACTCAATGCCTTGCTGCATTTGCATGCGCTGGGTGCTGGCGACGAGGACTGGGTGCTGGTGCACGATGCGGCACGGCCCAATCTGAGCCAGGATGATCTGGACAAGTTGTTGGCTGAACTGGCTGAAGATCCGGTGGGTGGCCTGCTGGCTGTTCCGGCGCGCGATACCCTGAAGCGGGTCGACAAGGACGGACGTGTGGTGGAAACCGTGGATCGCAGTGTGATCTGGCAGGCCTACACGCCGCAGATGTTTCGCCTTGGCCCGTTGCATCGGGCGTTGGCGGACAGCCTGGTGGCGGATGCGGTGATCACCGACGAGGCATCGGCCATGGAGTGGGCGGGGCAGGCACCGCGTCTGATCGAAGGCCGCGCGGACAATCTGAAGGTCACTCGTCCTGAAGATCTTGAGTGGTTGCGCCAGCGTTGGGCCAACCGGCGCTGACTACTGCGGCGTCTGTCAGATTGCTTTCGCGAGCAAGCCCGCTCCCACATGGGTTCTTTGTTGTACACATGATCTGTATCACTGAAGATTCCCTGTGGGAGCGGGCTTGCTCGCGAAAGCGGCAGTCCACACAGCCAACATTTTGCTGACACACCGCTAATTCCGGTACTCCGGTCTCTCGGCCAACCCTTGCTTCAAATAATCCACCAGTTTGCGCACCTTGGGCGACAAATGCCGTTGCTGCGGATACAAAGCCCACACTGCAGTATTGGGCGGCTGATGCGCCTCCAGCAGCGAAATGAGTGCACCACTTTTCAAATGCTCCAGCACGTAGTAATCCGGCAACTGACACAACCCCACCCCCTGTAGCGCCGCATCCAACACCGCCTGCCCACTGTTGCAGCGCCAGTTTCCCTGCACTCGTTGCGAAAATTCCCGCCCGTTCTGCTCCAGTTGCCACAGGTCCGAACTGCCGACCAGGCAGTTGTGACGGCCCAGCTCCGACAAACTGTGTGGGCGGCCATACCGTTCCACGTAGGACGGCGACGCGCAAAGAAACATGCGGCGCGGTGCCAGGCGCGTGGCGACCAATCGCGAATCCTGCAGGCGCCCCAGACGGATCGCCAGGTCCAGGCCTTCATGCACCAGGTCGAGTTGGCGGTTGCTCAGTTCAATGTCGATTCGCAGTTGCGGGTACAGCGCCATGAAGCGCGTGACCAGGGGCACGATGAAGCGTTCGCCATAGGCCACGGCACAGGTCATGCGCAGCATCCCCTTGGGCTCGCTGGTCAGGTCACCCACCGCCCGCAATGCCTCTTCGCGGCCATCCTGCAAGCGCTGGCAATGTTGCAGAAACGTTTGCCCGGCCTCGGTCAGCGCGACGCGGCGGGTACTGCGATAGAGCAGGCGAGTTTGCAGGCGTTCTTCGAGGCGGACGATTTGTCGACTGATATGGGAAGAAGATACCCCCAGGCGTTCGGCGGCCGCGGTGAACTGGTTGCATTCAGCGACCGCGACAAACTCGTCTATACCTTCCCAACGACTTTCAGGCATCGAGGATTATCCCTGTGCAGCAATAATGTTTTGCTTTTGTCCGGATTATTCCCTGTCAGACGCTGGATTACACTCCCTGTCTCGTTTTTATTCACTGGAGAATCACCATGATCAAGTCGCGCGCCGCCGTTGCCTTCGAGGCCAAGAAACCTCTGGAGATCGTTGAAGTCGATGTCGCCATGCCCAAGGCCGGGGAAGTGTTACTGCGCGTGGTGGCTTCCGGTGTTTGCCATACCGACGCCTATACCCTGTCCGGCGCTGACCCGGAAGGCATCTTCCCGTCGATTCTCGGCCACGAAGGCGGGGCGATCGTTGAAGCGATCGGCGAGGGCGTAACCTCCGTTGCGGTGGGCGATCACGTGATTCCGCTGTACACCCCGGAATGCCGTCAGTGCAAATTCTGCCTGTCGGGCAAAACCAACCTCTGCCAGGCGATCCGTGCGACCCAGGGTAAAGGTTTGATGCCGGACGGTACTTCGCGTTTTTCCTACAAGGGCGAAACGATTTTCCACTACATGGGCACTTCCACCTTCTCCGAGTACACCGTGCTGCCGGAAATTTCCGTGGCCAAGATTGCCAAGGAAGCGCCGCTGGAAAAAGTCTGCCTGCTGGGTTGCGGTGTCACCACCGGCATCGGCGCCGTGCTGAACACCGCCAAGGTGAAACCGGGTGACACCGTGGCCATCTTCGGTCTCGGCGGTATCGGTCTGTCGGCGGTGATTGGCGCGGTCAAAGCCAAGGCGGCGCGTATCATCGCCATCGATATCAACCCGGCCAAATTCGAAATCGCCAAACAGTTGGGTGCAACCGATTGTGTAAACCCTAAAGACTTCGATCGCCCGATCCAGGAAGTCATCGTCGACATGACCGATGGCGGCGTCGACTTTTCTTTCGAGTGCATCGGCAACGTGCAGTTGATGCGTGCGGCTCTTGAGTGCTGCCACAAGGGGTGGGGCGAGTCGGTGATCATCGGCGTGGCCGGGGCCGGTCAGGAAATCGCTACCCGTCCGTTCCAGCTGGTGACCGGCCGCGTCTGGCGCGGTTCGGCATTCGGTGGCGTGCGTGGCCGTACCGAATTGCCAAGCTACGTCGAAATGGCCGAAACCGGCGAAATCCCGCTGGATACCTTCATCACCCACACCATGGGCCTGGAAGATATCAACAAGGCATTCGACCTGATGCATGAAGGCAAAAGCATCCGCACCGTCATTCATTTTTAAGAGCAGCGGCAAGCTTCAAGCTGCAAGCTGCAAGAGGGCGTGCCACTGACGTCTCTTGCCGCTTGAAGCCTGGGGTTTGGAGCTGGGAGCATGCCCATGACTTTGGAAAATATCTCCTGCCAGAAAAGCTTTGGCGGTTGGCACAAGCGCTACCGCCATCGCTCGGAAACGCTGGGCTGTGACATGGTGTTCGCCGTGTACCTGCCGCCGCAGGCGGAGCAGGGCGGCAAGTTGCCAGTGCTGTACTGGCTGTCCGGCCTGACCTGCACCGACGAGAATTTCATGCAGAAGGCCGGCGCCATGCGCATGGCCGCCGAGTTGGGGCTGATCATCGTCGCGCCGGACACCAGCCCCCGCGGCGCCGATGTGCCGGGCGATCCGGATGGTGCCTGGGACTTCGGCCTCGGTGCCGGGTTCTATCTCAATGCCACTCAGGATCCCTGGTCGCGCCACTATCGGATGCATGACTATGTCGTGCAGGAATTGCCGGCATTGGTCGAAGGCCATTTCCCGGCGTCGGACAAGCGTGGCATCAGCGGGCACTCAATGGGTGGCCACGGTGCGCTGGTCTGCGCGTTGCGCAATCCTGGGCGTTATCTGTCGGTGTCGGCGTTTTCGCCAATCAACAATCCGATGGACTGCCCCTGGGGGCAAAAAGCGTTTTCCCGCTATCTGGGCGAAGACCGCTCGAAATGGCGGGAGTGGGATGCCTGCGCGTTGATCGCCGAGGCCGAAGAGAAACTGCCGCTGCTGGTGGATCAGGGTGACCGTGACGATTTCCTCGCCACCCAGCTCAAGCCGCAAGCCTTGCAACAGGCAACCAAACAGGCGGGTCATCCGCTGACGTTGCGCCTGCAACCGGGCTACGACCACAGCTATTTCTTCATCGCCAGTTTCATTGACGACCACTTGCGGCATCACGCGCATGCTCTAGGTGCCTAATGCGGGTAGAATCACGCCCTGACAAAAATCGGGGCGTTTTTTTATGCGTATTGGCCACGGCTATGATGTGCACCGTTTCGCTGAAGGCGATTTCATTACTCTGGGCGGTGTGCGTATCGCACACAGCTTCGGGCTGCTCGCTCACTCCGACGGTGACGTCCTGCTGCATGCCCTGAGCGATGCCTTGCTCGGCGCAGCCGCGCTGGGTGACATTGGCAAACACTTCCCGGACACCGACCCGCAATTCAAGGGCGCCGACAGCCGTGCGCTGTTGCGTCATGTCGTCGCACTGGTCCACGCCAAGGGCTGGAAGGTCGGCAACGTCGATAACACCATCGTCGCCCAGGCGCCGAAAATGGCCCCGCATATCGAATCGATGCGCGCGCTGATTGCCGCCGATCTTCAAGTTGAGTTGGATCAAGTGAACGTGAAAGCTACCACCACCGAGAAGCTGGGCTTCGTCGGTCGCGAAGAAGGCATTGCCGTGCATTCCGTTGCTTTGTTGCTGCGCGCATGAACGAACTGCAATTGCTCGGCCCGCGGGCTTATGGCGAGGCCCTCGGCACGGCGGTATTGAAAGCGATCGCCGAGGATTTTCAGGTCGACGAAGTCCTTGATATTCCCCTGAGCGGCGACGGTGAACACCTGTGGATCTGGGTGGAAAAGCGTGGCCTGAACACCGAGGAAGCGGCGCGGCGCATCGCCAAGGCCGCCGGTGTGCCGTTGCGCACCGTCAGTTATGCAGGGCTCAAGGACCGTCAGGCCCTGACCCGTCAGTGGTTCAGCGTGCAGTTGCCGGGCAAGGCCGACCCTGATCTGGCGGCGGCGGAAAACGACACGCTGAAAATCCTCAAGACGTCCCGGCACAAGCGCAAGCTGCAACGCGGCGCTCATTCGGCCAATGGCTTCACCTTGCGCCTGACGCAGTTCGCCGGTGACAAGGCGGCCATTGAAGAACGGCTGAGGTTGATCGCCAAACAAGGCATCCCCAATTATTTTGGCGCCCAACGCTTCGGGCATGATGGCGGCAACGTGGTCGATGCCCGGGCCTGGGCGGCGCGAAAGGCCTTGCCGGAGCAGCGCAATGTGCGTTCGCGCCTGCTCTCGACCGCCCGCAGTTTTCTGTTCAACCAGGTATTGGCCGCGCGTGTCGCCGACGGCACCTGGCAGCGGGCTCAGGTCGGTGACCTGCTGGCGTTCACCGACAGCCGCAGTTTTTTCCCCGCCGGCGAAGCGGAGTGCAGCGACCCGCGCCTGGCCATTCTCGACCTGCACCCGACAGGGCCACAGTGGGGCGAAGGTGACTCGCCGGCCACCGGCGCTGTCCATGAACTGGAGCAGGCAATCGCCGCCCGCGAAGCGGACCTTCGCGATTGGTTGATTAATGCCGGAATGAGTCACGAACGTCGAATCCTGCGGCTGCCCATTGCCGGGTTGACGTGGCATTATCCCGAGCCTGACATTCTGCAACTGGAATTCGTCCTGCCGGCCGGATGCTTCGCCACCGTATTGGTGCGCGAGCTTGTTGATCTGGTGCCGGTGGGGCAGACGGACAGCCCATGCGTATTCTGATTTCTAACGACGATGGGGTAACCGCACCCGGTCTCGCCGCGCTTTATGCTGCGCTGGCGGATTACACCGAGTGCGTGGTTATCGCCCCGGACCAGGACAAAAGCGGCGCCAGCAGCTCGCTGACGCTCGATCGTCCGTTGCACCCGCAAATCCTGGCCAATGGCTTTATCAGTGTGAACGGCACCCCGACCGACTGCGTGCACCTGGGCCTCAACGGCCTGCTGGAGCGTGAGGCCGACATGGTGGTTTCCGGGATCAACCTGGGGGCCAACCTGGGGGACGACGTGCTGTATTCCGGAACCGTGGCGGCAGCGCTCGAAGGGCGCTTCCTGACGCGCCCGGCGTTCGCCTTCTCGCTGGTCTCGCGCCAGGTCGACAACCTGCCGACGGCCGCCTACTTTGCGCGCAAACTGGTCGAGGCCCACGCCGACCTGGATCTGCCTGCGCGCACGGTATTGAACGTGAACATTCCCAACCTGCCGCTGGAGCACATCCGCGGCATCCAGTTGACTCGCCTGGGGCACCGCGCCCGTGCCGCTGCGCCGATGAAAGTCGTCGACCCGCGGGGCAAGGCCGGGTACTGGATCGCCGCGGCCGGGGATGCCGAAGACGGCGGCCCGGGCACCGATTTCCATGCGGTGATGCAGGGCTACGTGTCGATCACGCCACTGCAACTGGATCGCACCTTCAATGATGCCTTCAGAAGTCTCGATGGTTGGCTGGAGGGACTGCGCTGATGTCTCGTGAGCAAGACGATATGCTGCGACGCGGCATCGGCATGACGTCGCAGCGAACCCGCGAACGCCTCATCCAGCGCTTGTACGAGGAGGGTGTGTCCAACGCCAAGGTGTTGGAAGTCATCCGTCGTACGCCGCGTCACCTGTTCGTCGATGAAGCGCTGGCGCACCGTGCCTACGAAGACACGGCACTGCCGATCGGCCATAACCAGACCATCTCCCAGCCTTATATGGTGGCGCGCATGAGCGAGCTGCTGCTGGAGGCGGGGCCTCTGGACAAGGTCATGGAGATCGGGACCGGTTCGGGCTACCAGACGGCCGTGCTGTCGCAACTGGTCGAGCGGGTGTTTTCCGTAGAGCGCATCAAGGTGCTGCAGGATCGGGCCAAGGAGCGTCTGGTTGAGCTGAACCTGCGCAACGTGGTATTTCGCTGGGGTGATGGCTGGGAAGGGTGGCCGGCGCTGGCGCCGTACAACGGCATTATCGTGACCGCGGTGGCCACTGACGTACCTCAGGCGTTGCTCGATCAACTGGCGCCCGGCGGGCGGCTGGTGATCCCGGTTGGCTCTGGTGAGGTCCAGCAACTGATGTTGATCATTCGCGAGGAACAGGGCTTTTCCAGGCGCGTTTTGGGGGCGGTACGCTTCGTTCCTTTGCTCAACGGGCCATTGGCCTGAGCATTTATTCAAGCGCGCTGAATTCTCTTCGATGGCCTTTGTCTTACAGCGGCGTCGATGGTTTAAACGGGTGGTTTTGTGTAACAGCAAACGTGTGCGTGAAGCCTTTTCGCTTCATGGAGAGTAAAGCCTGCACGGCCCGTTATACTTGCGACATTTCGCGCCGGAACACGGCGAATCCTATTTTCAGCCACCACAAAGGGAGCGGCGGGTGAGTCTCACAGTCATTGCGCAGCGTATGGGTAAAACGAGCTTTCAGCGCCTGGTGACTGGCCTTGTCATGAGCACCTTGCTGGTCGGTTGTTCCAGCAATAAATCCAGCGACGTACGCGTCGTCGACCGCAACAATGCTGCCCCTCAGCGTCCGGCGGTGACCACGGGACAATACGTCGTGCGCCCCAAAGACACCCTGTTCTCGATCGCCTTTCGCTATGGCTGGGACTACAAGGCCCTGGCGGCGCGTAACAACATTCCCGCGCCTTACACGATTCACCCGGGTCAGACGATTCGCTTCGATGGTCGCACCGGTTCAACGCCGACGACGGTAGTCAGTTCATCCAATTCAACGCCTTCGTCCTCGAGTAAAACCACGGTGATTCGTCGCCCTGTCGACGGTGCCACTACGAGTACGCCGGTGGTTGTACCGTCCGTCGCCAACAAGCCGGCACCGGCTCCATTGCCCCCTCCCGGCCCGGCCCCGACCGGCTGGGGATGGCCTTCTAATGGCATTTTGATTGGAAAATTCTCTTCAAACGGTAGTTTGAATAAAGGAATTGATATCGCCGGAGATTTGGGACAGCCTGTTTTAGCTGCGTCTGATGGGACGGTGGTATACGCCGGGAGTGGCTTAAGGGGCTACGGCGAATTAGTCATCATCAAACACAGCGAAACCTACGTCAGTGCCTACGGACATAACCGCAGGCTGTTGGTTCGGGAGGGGCAGCAGGTCAAGGTCGGACAGACAATTGCCGAAATGGGGTCAACGGGTACAGACCGGGTGAAACTGCATTTTGAGATTCGCCGCCAGGGTAAACCTGTAGATCCGCTGCAATTCCTGCCACGCCGTTGATTGCTACCAGCCTGTTTCCTTCACGTAGAGGGGACAGGCTCCAGCGTTGCCAAGGATAAAGGCGCCGCTTGAGCTTGAGGTCGAACTCACCAAAGGACTATAACAATGGCTCTCAGTAAAGAAGTGCCGGAGTTTGACATCGACGATGAGGTTCTCCTGATGGAGACCGGCATCGATACGGATTCGATGTCGAATGATGAAGGGGCGGCTCCACCTTCCGTTCGTGCCAAATCCAAACACTCCGCTTCGCTAAAGCAACACAAATACATTGACTACACGCGGGCACTCGATGCCACGCAGCTGTATCTCAATGAAATCGGTTTTTCCCCACTATTGTCCCCAGAAGAAGAAGTTCATTTTGCGCGACTGTCGCAAAGTGGCGATCCGGCCGGGCGCAAACGCATGATTGAAAGTAACCTGCGGCTGGTGGTGAAAATCGCCCGGCGTTACGTCAATCGTGGCTTGTCGCTGCTGGATCTGATCGAAGAGGGCAACCTTGGCTTGATCAGGGCAGTGGAGAAGTTCGATCCCGAACGTGGCTTCCGCTTCTCGACCTACGCAACCTGGTGGATTCGTCAGACCATCGAGCGCGCGATCATGAATCAGACCCGGACCATCCGGCTGCCGATCCATGTGGTCAAAGAGCTCAACGTGTACCTGCGGGCCGCACGGGAGCTGACGCAGAAGCTTGATCATGAACCCTCACCCGAAGAAATCGCCAACCTGCTGGAAAAACCGGTGGGAGAGGTCAAGCGAATGCTGGGCTTGAACGAGCGGGTTTCTTCGGTCGACGTCTCGCTGGGTCCGGATTCGGATAAAACCCTGCTGGACACCCTGACTGACGATCGTCCAACCGATCCATGTGAACTGCTGCAGGATGACGACCTGTCCCAGAGCATCGATCAGTGGCTTTCGGAACTCACCGACAAGCAGCGCGAGGTGGTTGTACGCCGCTTCGGTCTGCGCGGCCATGAGAGCAGCACCCTCGAAGACGTAGGCCTGGAAATCGGCCTGACCCGCGAACGGGTCAGACAGATTCAGGTTGAAGGCCTGAAGCGTCTTCGTGAGATCCTGGAGAAAAACGGCCTGTCGAGCGAGTCGCTGTTTCAATAACAGGCTCGCGTAGCTGGCAACAAAACGCCCCGACTGGTCGGGGCTTTTTGTTGTCTGGTGAAAAGCGGCTGAAGGAAGGCCGTCGCTCATTTTTGCAGACCCGCACTGTAAGCCTTCGCTTACTCTTTGCGTAAGTGTTCGTTATTTTTACAGTGCGAGAGTCGTCAGGTGTCGTTGTTTATAACCGCTATATATATGAAAAATAAGAATTTTTTTAAAGATTATAAGTATGTGACAGGCTGTTCTGTCTGAAAGCGGTGGTTGCTCTGAGCGCGGATCACATTAGTATCGGCGGTGTGTCAACGGACAGACACGCCCTTCACGGATGAAGGGAAGGACATCGCTGGAAGCGATTCATCAGGACGATGAAAAGGAATACAGGGAATAGGGAAAAAATGTGGGCGGGTCAAACCGCCCCTTTTTTTGCCCGCAGAAAAGCAAAAAGGCCCTTGTGGGGCCTTTTTTTGGGAACGCGTGGGTAATCAGCGTTCGAGGTGTTCGATCTTGCCCGGCTTGCCATCCCAATCGGCGGAGTCCGGCAAAGGATCCTTGCGCTCAGTGATGTTCGGCCAGACTTCGGCCAATTCCAGGTTCAATGCAATGAAGTTTTCCATGCCGGCCGGGATTTCATCTTCGGAGAAGATGGCCACGGCAGGGCATTCAGGTTCGCACAGTGCGCAGTCGATGCACTCATCCGGGTGAATCACCAGGAAATTCGGGCCTTCGTAAAAGCAGTCCACCGGACACACTTCTACGCAGTCGGTGTACTTGCACTTGATGCAGTTGTCGGTGACGACGAAGGTCATTTCTAATTCTCTCCTCAGGCGCGGCTTGCTGCGCCCCTTCACGTGGGGGTCGCATGGTTCGGGAGCGATAGTCTGCTGGCCAGGCTAAAAGCCAGCAGCATCCCAAACCGCGCGAGATTCTAACAGCTTGCAAGCCCGTGCGTTAGATCCGTGTCTTTAGTGTATAGAGCATTTCCAGCGCGCGGCGCGGCGTCATGTCATCCAGATCGAGCTTGGCCAAGTCATCGAGCACCGGATGCGGCAGGCTGGCGAACATATCGCTCTGCTGCGGCGCCGCCGGTTTGCCTTTGACAGGCTTGGGCGCTTCATGGGGCAGGGCGGTGTCTTCCAGGCGGCTCAAATGCTCCCGCGCACGCACGATCACTTCGCTCGGTACACCGGCCAATTGTGCCACGGCCAGGCCGTAGCTCTGGCTGGCCGGCCCCGGCAGTACGTGGTGCAGGAACACAATGCGTTCGTTGTGCTCGGTGGCATTGAGGTGCACGTTGGCCACCAGCGGCTGGGCTTCCGGCAGCACCGTCAGCTCGAAGTAGTGGGTGGCAAACAGCGTGTAGGCACGCAGATGCGCCAGTCGTTCGGCCGCAGCCCAAGCCAGGGATAGACCGTCGAAGGTGCTGGTACCGCGGCCCACTTCGTCCATCAGCACCAGGCTGCGTTCGGTGGCGTTGTGCAGGATGTTGGCGGTTTCACTCATTTCGACCATGAAGGTCGAGCGCCCACCGGCCAAGTCATCGCTGGAGCCGATCCGGGTGAAGATCCGGTCGACCAGGGACAATTCACAACTGGCTGCCGGTACGAAGCTGCCGATATGGGCCAACAGCACGATCAACGCGGTCTGGCGCATGTAGGTGGATTTACCGCCCATGTTCGGGCCGGTGATCACCAGCATGCGGGTGTTGTCATCCAGGCTCAGGTCGTTGGCCACGAACGGTGTGGTCAAGACTTGCTCAACCACCGGATGACGACCCTGACTGATGCGCATGCATGGCTCGCTGACGAAGCGTGGGCAGTTCAGGTCAAGGTTCAGCGCACGCTCGGCCAGGTTGCTGAGCACGTCCAGCTCGGCCAATGCGCCAGCGGTGTCCTGCAGGGGCGGCAATTGCGCGATCAAGTCTTCGAGCAGCGCTTCGTAAAGCATCTTCTCCCTGGCCAGCGCACGGCTCTTGGCCGACAGCGCCTTGTCTTCGAACGCCTTGAGTTCAGGGGTGATGAAGCGCTCGGCGCCCTTGAGCGTCTGGCGGCGGATGTAATCGGCCGGTGCCGACTCAGCCTGCTTGCTGGGCAATTCGATGAAGTAACCGTGGATGCGGTTGTAGCCGACCTTCAGGTGCGACAGGCCGGTGCGGGCCTTTTCTCGTGCCTCGAGGTCGATCAGGAATTGTCCGGCGTTCTCGCTCAGCGATTGCAGCTCGTCGAGTTCGCTGTCGTAACCGGTCTTCAGCACGCCGCCGTCGCGGATCACCGCCGGCGGGTTGTCGATGATGGCTTTCTCCAGCAACGCGGCCAGTTCCGGGTAGGTGCTGGTGATGGTCGCCAGTTGCTGCAGGTGCGGTGCCTCGAGCTCGGTCATCGCCCGTTGCAGCTCAGGCAGTGCGCCGAGGGCGTCACGCAGGCGTGCAAGGTCTCGCGGACGAGCATTGCGCAGACCGATACGCGCGAGAATCCGCTCGATGTCGCCGATTTCCTTGAGCTGCGGCTGCAGCTTTTCAAAACGGTAACCGTCCAGCAGGCAAGTGATCGACGACTGGCGAGCCAGCAATACGCTCAGGTCCCGCAGCGGGCGATTGAGCCAACGGGTCAGCAAGCGGCTGCCCATGGCCGTCTGGCAACGGTCGACCACCGATTGCAGCGTGTTGTCGCGACCGCCGGCCAGGTTGGTATCCAGCTCCAGGTTGCGCCGACTCGCACCGTCGAGCACCACTGTGTCATCCAGGCGTTCATGGCGCAGGCTGCGCAAATGGGGCAGGGCCGTGCGCTGGGTTTCCTTGGCGTAGGCCAGGAGGCAACCGGCGGCGCCGATGGCCAGGGTCAGGTTCTCGCAACCGAAGCCTTTGAGGTCCTGAGTGGAAAATTGCTGGCACAGACTTTTCAGCGCCGAATCGCGTTCGAAATCCCACGGTGCGCGGCGACGAACCCCACGACGCTTTTCCGCCGGCAGGTCCTTCGGCCAATCGTCCGGGATCAACAGTTCCACCGGATTGACTCGCTCCAGTTCCGCCAGCAGGTTTTCCCAGCCCTTGATTTCCAGCACGCTGAAGTTGCCGCTGGTGATATCCAGTACCGCCAGGCCGAACAGGCGTTCGTCACCCAGCACCGCAGCAATCAGGTTGTCACGGCGCTCGTCCAGCAGCGCTTCGTCACTCACCGTCCCCGGCGTAATGATCCGCACCACCTGTCGCTCCACCGGCCCTTTGCTGGTGGCCGGGTCGCCGACCTGCTCACAGATCACCACCGACTCACCGAGCTTCACCAGCTTCGCCAGATACCCTTCGGCGGCATGGTAAGGAATCCCGCACATCGGAATCGCCTGCCCGGCCGACTGCCCGCGGGCAGTCAGGGTGATGTCGAGCAACTTGGCTGCCTTCTTCGCGTCTTCGTAGAAGATCTCGTAGAAGTCGCCCATGCGGTAGAACATCAGCTGGTCTGGGTGTTGATTCTTCAGGCGCCAATACTGCTGCATCATTGGCGTGTGACTGGATAAATCTGAAATTGCTTTATTCATCAGTAGGTTAGCGTTATTCGTTTAAGGTTGTGGGGCAAAAATGGGGCTTTTCGCGTATGCAACATTAGTAAATGCTTAACGCTCACCCGGCCCGCGGTTGGTTCGATGGCCAAGTATGAAGTTTTTTTGAGGGAGATGCGCAATCTAGTGATAATGAGCAATCAACAGGAGGCTCGTGATTGGCCGGAAATCAGTTTCGTCAGAAATACATAGACCATGCGGAAAGCCTATTTCCTATTATCGCAGCTCTGATAAGTGATGATCTGCCTGACCCACTTCAGCTTACGACCATCCTTGAGCCACAGCTTCAAGATGCAGAAGCTTGGCATGATCATCCTGGTAGGTTGGTGTGTTGGGATTGGAGGACAATTCTTCACAAATTTCGCAAAAAGCCGAAGCGTCTGGATGTGGCATTTTATTGCAAAGAGGTGCTTTGTGGTTTGATGACCGCTTCAATTTCACGTGGCAGAGTCGGAATCAACATTCGTTACGTCGAAGGAAATCCTGATCCTAACCACCCACTGAAGAGAAATTTTCTTTTCCTTGCACTTTGGCAAGCAGAACTGTTCGGAACATTTTCTGATTGCAAAGTGGTAACGGTCTCACAACCGAACCCTGTGCTAGTGGATGTGTATAAGGCGCTTGGTTATGGAATGGTCGACTCGGATCGAAAGCGAGAGCTGAAGAACATTCCCCCAAAACATGCCCTTTTGGTAAAGCGTTTGCGGGATGCCGCCTTTGACCCCCTAGGTCAATTGGCGTAGCTTAAAAGCCATGCTTCATCTGTGCTGAAAGGAGGTTCCTTTGGCCAAGTCATCAAAATCGAAAGACGACGATAAAAAGCGGAAGTCTTCTGACGAGTCACGTACGTCCGATGGACAGGTACGGGATGTGCGGGTCACGAAAGATTGGCTGCGGGGAGATCTCGCCCGCGTAAAAGAAACCGCCAAGGGTGTATCCGCAACAATCAAGTCGACAGATGGTGATGGCGTTATAAAAGGTGGTTCTGTATCTGTCAGGTCGTCAGACGGTAAGATCCAAACTGGATCTATCACCATCAGGTCGGCCGATGGTGCTGTGGTTAACAAGAAAGCGAAGCATGAAAAAATTGATATCTCAGCTTTACTTCGCGCTTCTACTATCAAAGGTGGGCTCGCGGAGAATTTCAGAGAAAAGCTGCCCGTTTATACAGAGGGGCGAGCTTTCAAAGGAATGGATATTGCGGAGATTCAAGCAAGAATTGAGCGTATGGAGACATACCACGCTAAGACCAAAGCTCTTTTCTCCTCTTTTTTGAAAGACTGCTCCGACTCGGTGTTTTCCGGTGCGTTGGCCGGAAACACGCGAAAGAACAAGCTTAAGAAAAAAAACGGAACGAGCGAAAGTGGTGACGTAAAAAAAGCGCATTAAGCGCTTTTTTTATGCTGAAAGGTTCGACCAAATGCGTTGGATCTCCGTTGGAGATTCATCGTCCATCCATTTTGCGTACACCTCAACGAGCATCGTGAAGTCCTTGTGGCCCATCTGTTTTGCAATGAATGCAAGGTTGCCACGGGCGGTCAGACACCAACAGGCGTAGGTGTGTCGGGTTTGATATGGCCGGCGCGGTCGAATGCCCGAGCGCTTCTGGATGGCCGCCCACTTTGTGTTCCACGACGTGGGGATAAACCAGTGGTTAATGATTTTCTTCCGAGCCTGCGTTATTGGAGACAGTAGCGGGGTGACTGTTTCGACGCGGCTTTCGTGGCGGTTCATGTACACCTCGATCTCGCGTGGCGCATGGTCGGTCACCAGCCCCATAAGAATTTTGCAGGCATCAATAGCTGGAGGCATTAGAAGTACTGCCCGAGGTTTTCCAGTCTTGGGTACTTTGAATGTGCCGTTCGCTGTGATGGCCCTGGTGATGTTGATTTGTGCTGCGACCAGGTCAATATCTTCCACGGCTAGCGCACACAATTCGCCCGGACGCAGTCCGGTGTAAATCGCAAGAGTAATAGCGGCTGCGTCCTGTGCGTGAAGGCAGCCCTTGCTGAGCAATTGCTCGAGCTCGCCTTTGGTGAGCGGATCCGGCTCGCGGCCGATCATCGCGAATCGAATGCAAGCGGCGGATAGACCTTTGCGGCAGTAGCTGTTGTTTTCACACCAAGCCAAGAAACCTGCAAACGTAGCCAGGTAATGGTTCGCCGTCGACGGCGCCCTGGTGGCGATCAGTTGAGTCCTGAGTAGCTGGATGTCCTCGGGCAGGAGAATGCCCGCCAAGCGATCTGGACCAAGCAGTTCAGTACAGATATCCAGCGCGTAGCCGTATTTTTCTTCGGTCATAGGGGTTATGTCGACGGCCTTCAGAGGTTTATAACGGTCCATCAGCGCTGCTATGCGTTCGTCTTTTACGTTGGTGTAGTTGGTCGCATTCTTCGAGTTTGGAAAGTGCCGGCCGTAATCAAAGTGCCCTGTCTTGATCTCATGAGTAATCGCCGCCCTGAGTAGGGCGGCGTGTTTAATGTTGGCTTTGGTTACTGGAAGGCCGAGGGATTCGCGGCAGCGGATTCGCCGCCACATGAACACGATGCGAATGCTGCCGCCGTGTAATTCAATCCCTTTGTGCTTGGCCAGTTCAGCTTCTAGGCCGCTTGCTGCGGTGCGCTCTCGGCCCACTTGTCGTACTCCGTCATGTTGATTGCAATGCGGCCGTCTGGCGTCTTGCGCCAGATCCGGCCTTGAGCCCAGGTTCCGTTCTTAACTTTGTGGCGAATGGCGTCTTCGCTATAGCCGGTAAGTTCAGAGGCTCGATTGATCATTACCCATCGTGGAAGGCTCATGATTCAGCCTCCTGTTGTGCCACGCTCAGGGCGATGGCCACCGGTTGAACCCAAATCGATACGTTGCTGAGCATGAATGTTTCGCCCGCTTCAGCGAGCAGCAGCGTCATGCCGAACACATCGGCCATTGCTTTCGCCGCCTGGCGTGGTACCGCGTTGCCGATGCGCTCCCGGTGATTGCCGTCGTTGACGCCGTCCAGCTGGAAGAACCGCGCCTGCTCAATCTTGCGAACGCGCTGCATCGTCTGGATTTCATTGGTGGTCTGCGGATCCGCTGACCAATGTTCATCCGGATCAAAAAGCGATTGCAGGGCGGCCAGCTCCAGGGTGGTGAAGGGTCGGTGCCAGGTCCCATCGGAACTTGTGATCATGCAGGTCAGCCGGTCGTTGGGTGCCGGCATACGCTGGTCCGCCACTGACCAGCGTCCGTTGTCGTGCCGGGCGCTGGCGGATACGGCTCCGGCCGTTTCCTTCCAGTCCACCACCCCGTAATGCCCGCCGGTGATGTAGGCATCACCTTTTTTACGTGACATGCCAGTGCGCGGATCTGCAATGGACAGGGCGCCGCAGGCAACCTGTTGCGAGCCGGTGACGGTCTTGGCGCTTTCGCACCAAGGCGTGATGTGCAGCTTTTGCGTACTCGCGTCTGGATGCCAGTTCTTGTACGCAGGATCTGCAACGGCAAACGCGCCTTGCCCGGTGGTGCTACCGGCGATCACGGTGCCGGCCGGCTTTGAATAGTCGGTGACCAGGTACTTGCCGAAGCCCTTCGAAGGTTGCCGTGGGTCGGCCACGGCTTGCCCGCCGGAGCTTGGCCCATGGCCGGCCGTCACAGTACCGGCGACCTGATCGATGGCCACCACGCGGAACACGTTGTTGTGACGCTCGCCGCTCATTCGCGGATCTGCAACGCTGAATGTCCCTTGTCCTGGGCTGCGTTGCCCGGTGACCACGCCGCAATGACGGTCATAGGGCAGTACGCCGAATTGCGTGTACTCAAACTTGTTAGTGGGCCTTGGGTCGGCTACCGAGAACTTGCCATTGGTTGGGCTTGATCGGCCGGCCACTGTGCCAGCGGTGTCCTGCCATTCATGTACGCCGAGATAACCGGCTCGATATTCCGGTACGATTACGAAGTCGCGTAGGTGGCCGTCCTCGATCGCAAACCGGCTCAGGCTGCGCCAATCTTTACCGGCCTCGACCAGGGCTAGTCGAACCCACGTCTTCCACTGCAATGCCGGCACTCTGTGCATGGGGCCGGCCTGCTCAATGTCGCCTGCCAATGGCATGCGGCTCAGCACGTCGCCCACGGCGCGCAAGCTTCGCTTTTCCGGCTCGTACAGGAATGCAGGGACTTTCTCTACGTGCCTGGCCACGAGCAGGAAGCGCTTGCGGCTCTGGGCGAGACCGCCGATTTCGCCACAGTCGTGGGTGGTCTCGGCAACGGCGTAGCCGTAGAAGCTGAGCAGCTTATTGATCTGATCCAGTAGATGCCGGCCACGAGTTGCTAGACGCGGCACGTTTTCGAACACTATCAGTGACACCGGGTTGTGCTTCCAGGCTTCGCACATCAGCCACACACAGCGCAGAGTCAGCTCGTTGAGGGCCTGATATTTCGGCGTCTGGCTCATTGTTTCAGACAGTAAGCCTGAGGCGCCCTTGCAAGGGCTGCTGATGAACACTGCGTCGGGATCTTCGTTGCCGGCAGCACGGCGCAGATCATCGGCGGTGGCCTCTTTCCATCCAGCGGGAGGCTGCTTCCCGTGGAATGCGGTGAATTGCTCACGGGTGAACAGATCCATCAATGTGCCTGGTACGCCGGTCATCATTTGGAAGTCGCGTAACCCGGCAGGGTCAACGTCGACACCGCCAAGGCAACGCCATTCGGCTTGGACTGGACCAAGAGTGGGTTTGGAGTCGCTGAATCCTGCCGCACCGCTACCAAGGCCGCAGCACAGATGAAAGTGTTTGAAGGTGCGCTTAAGCATCGGGAGCCTCCTGCACGCAGTTGTTGTCGCGGCACAGAAGTAATGCTTGGCATGTGGGCTGCTGCTCGACCAAAGCGGCGTGCTTCCAGGCTCGACGCGTCCACCCTGAATAACCTGCTTTGTATGCGTAATGCTCGCGGGCGAACTTGTCGGAAGTACTCGCACCTGGTGACGTAATGTATGTCCCGCGTTGTTGGCAATACTGCAGTCCTTCAGGGACTGGAAACTCCTTCTCGAACTCGGCGCGCTCGTCAATCTGAACCACTGAAACGGCTGGCTGCTGCGGAGTCTTCTGTTCAAGCAGAAGGTGCTTATACCCCACAACAGGCTGCGCGGGCGGGCGTTCCTGAGCGATTAGCGTTGCATCAGCGAGCGCTGCCCCGCGCAGCTTTTCGTGGGGTATAAGTGCCTCGGCAGTGGCGCTGAGAGGGGCAATAATGCCTGCTGCTGCGCAGCAGAGGCTGTTTGTTTCTAGCGTGTCGACACCATTGGTAGTGCGGAGCAAAGCGGTCAATGCTTGGGTGGTTTGCTGGTCCTTCTTCATGCCGCTTTCCTCCGGTGTTCGATAGCGAGTTGGTCCATCAGGCGCTGGTGAAACGTGAGCCGTGCTTCGGTGGCGGTCCATGGGCGGATCGTTTCGGCCGTGGGTTCGATGCCGATCAGACAATCCCAGGTGGTCGGATCGGCGGGCATTAGGTCGCGGCGTTCTGTAGCGAGTGCAACAAGGTCGGCATGACGGACGGATGCCGGTAGTTCGGGGGCGAGGTTGAAACGGGTGCAGATGCGCTCCCAAATCCATTGCTCGACGTCCTGATAGGCATGCATCCATTGCTTCAGCGGTTGCACCATGTCGCCGACGTAGGCTTCGGGTGCGTCGTGAAGGAGTGCCGCCAACTGGTCCTCTTCTGGCACCAGGTCGGCGACCATGCACGAGTGTTGCGCCACGCTGTAAAACTCACGGGTGTGGCCGTTGAAGCGGCATAAATGCGCCAGCGCGTGGGTGATGTCGCGTGGGTCGATGAGGTCGGTGTCCGGTTCATGCAGATCAAAGCGCTTGCCGGTCACGGTCAGAATCTGGCTCATGCAGCCTCCTTGACCAGGTCCGCCAGTAGCAACGCGTTCTTGGTGTCCTTGTGAAGTTTGCGCAAGGCTTCGTTGCCGATCAGTGGGGCCAGTTGCCGGTCGAACTCTTTGCGAAAGCGCATCAGGTCCATCAACTCGGTGGTGGCTTTGGTGCATTGACGTTGCAGAGCTCCGGCCGCTTCGGGTGTCAGGCGCAGCATTGGGGTAGGGCGATTCATGCTGCATCCTCCTGTGTTGTTTGCTCCAGGAGGACGGCCATGGCGAGCGCTTGATCGCGGAGGGCGAGTGAATCGCGTTCGAGTTTTTTGCCGGTGCGGAATGCGCTGAATGTCTCAGCCGCGATTCGCAGTTTTTCTGCGATTTCTAGGAGGGTTTGACGCGCTGGCTCCCCCAGCTTCGAGGCGGCCAACGCGCGCTCGTAGTGGGAGTAAAGTTGCTTGTGATTATTACGTGCTTGCTCAAGCGAGAGCCGTAGGTTGTGGATCGCCTCCGAGTTGTCAGACTGCTGAATGTCTTTGCCTTCGTCGATCCCATCGAGGCGGCCATCGATCAGGCCGCCGCGATAGCCTGCCCAATAGGTTAGGCCGACGAGTAAGATCAGAACGATCAGTGTGCAGATTTGTATTGCGGTCATGTGGTGTGCTCCTGGTGGTTTCGCTTGGCTGGTGGTGGCAGCCGTTAGGTGGTTGTTATTCGTCATCTGGATCGGGTGGGTCAATCAGTCCGCACATCAGCTTGGCCTGGTATTGCATGTAGCCTTCATCGCGCAATGCGTCGTAACGCCGGTAATCGACCGCAAAAAAACAGCACTCGCCACAAAGGCGGTCGGGTGTTTCCTCGGCCGACAGAGACGCTCGGCAATGCCTGCATTCGTTGAGAAGTGACATGTCACGCCTCCGGCTTGTCGTTTGACGGTCGCGGCATGTCTTCGTCTGCCTTGTAGGCGCGGATGTCGATCAACGCGGCAACGTGCCTGATATGCGCATACCTCAATGCCTTCACGCTTTCGTCAATGGTGGTCACCGGGAGTTGAATCCGCCCGCTGTTGATCGCCTCGGTGAATGTCTTTTCATTGAGGTTCTTGAAGTAGTGCACGCGCAGCTTTTCGAGGGGGATGAGCACGTCGCCGAAGAGGTGGTGCAGCATCTCGATGGTGGAGCTATCCGGCGCGGGAAGTAGTCGGAGCGGTGTTTGGTTTGCGTTATTCATGCGGCTGCTCAGCCTCCTTGCGTTTAAGTCGTGACGGGTGATTCCAGGCGTTCAGGCAGTGACGTTTGGTCAACTCCCGCAGATGCTCAGGCACTTCAAGGAGCGCGGCATTGCGCTCCTCGCGTGTGTGCATAGCGACGATCTGGCGGGCGTACTCCCTAGGCCACGTCACGGTTGTCTACCGGGATTTCTGGTAGGTTCAGCCCCAGTTGTTCAGCGAGCCAACGAATGCCGGCTTGCTTCACCCGGGTTGACTGGCTGTATTGCATGCCGAGCTTCTCGTGATACCAGTTACCGTTTTTGACTCCCAGATACTCACGATCCCGATTCGGATAGGCGGGAAGGTTCTGCAAGTTGAGCAGTGCCCTTTCTCGCATGAGGCTGATCAACTTGGGACGGGTGATACCCAAGTGTTTGGCGGTTTGGGCAAGAGTGCGATCCATAGCTCCCCCCTCAGGCTGCATGCGCGGCGGGAGTCGCCACTGCAGCTAGGTGGTTGATGGATTCGGCAACCTTTTCGTAGATCTCTACATCGGTACCGCACACGGTGAAGCACTTAGTGCGAGGGCGTTTCACGCCGATGCTCATGATGGTGGTGACGCCGGTGCGTGTTTGGGTTCGATGGATCGCGACATGGATAGGCAGTTCAAAACCCATGTCGAGGCTCACGGAACCGCCGGTGCGGATTAGCTCGAATACTCGCTGTTTATGCTCGATATCAAACCGTGCGTATTCGCGGCTGGAGTGTGGAGTGTTCTGCAGGTCGGTTGCATCAGCGGTGTCGAGCGGGCCGTTTACGATCTCCTCAATGAAGTCGGCCAGCTTGAGGTGCATCTTCTTTTCGTTCGGCAGGGTCAGCGTGTGGCGCTCGCTGCCCGGCTCGATGACGAAGAGGGTGTCCGATGTGCTGCGTTCAACCTTGAGGCGAAATGCTACGGCCTCGCGCTTGGGGGCTGATCTGAGTACGTGATTGAAGGTGCCGCTCAAATTGACCTGGGCGTTGAGCAGCTGCAGGGTGCGGTTGTCGAGTTTGAACTTGCTCATGCTGCCCGTCCTCCGTCGTTTGGATCGAACGGAGCTGGTGCTGTACGGGCTTGCGGCTTGGATTTACTAGGGATGAACGTGCAGCCGCAATTGCGTGCAATGCGGCGAACTTCGAGGATGCGGAAGGGTTCATCAGCAGTCGGATGGACATGCAGGGTTGCTGTGGTGTGCATGGTATTGCCTCGCTCTGTGGTGGAAGAGTGAGGCGAATATCAACCATTGGTTAAATAGTGTCAACAACCGATAGGTGAATTTGGTTGTATTTCTGTCCGGTCTAGGGAAAATGCAAAGCTCATTCAGGGGTAAAAGTGCCGATGACTTTCCCGCAAATCTGCATTTCTTCAGTGAGTTCCATGATCGGATATTGTGGGTTTATAGGTTTCAAATAGTGCTTCCCCGCGTCATGCACTAAGACTTTGAAGGTAGCCTCGTTGGTGCTTGGTAATGTTGCTATGACCCGGTCACCGTTGTTCACAGCAAGCTCCGGGTCGACAAAGATTACGGAGCCTGCCGGATAACTTCTGCCTGGGCCGTTGTTTGTCATGGAGTCACCAACGACTCGTAACGCATAACCGGATTTGCTGATATTGACTGGGCAAGGGAGCCAAAGCTCCGCATCGAAGGACTCGACACTAGCGCCCATCTCGCACCATGAACCGGCTTGAACCCACGAGATCAGCGGAACCTTACCCATTTTGGTATCGGTTCGCACATTGTCTACATTGCTGGCCACGCTTCTAGATGGCGCTTCATCGGGGAAGACAGGCATTACTCCGTGTTCAAGCCACTCTCTGCGTACACCTAACCAATCAGATATTGCGGTGAGGCTATCGACTTCCGGCATAGCTGCACCATTGAGCCATTTGCTGACCGCTTGGGGCGTCTTGATGACGCCTTTGGATTTCAGTTGCTTGAGGACATCGGCACCTCGCCCATGTTGGCGGACGTTATTAGCGTCTAGGGCGGCGTGGAGCCTTTCGGCAAACATGTGTCGCAAATTTTCTTTATCAATCATGAGTTGATGATCACATACAAGTTGCTAATCCGTCAGTTGACCTTTACTATCAACCAACAGTTGAATATAGGGCCAAAAAATTGAACCCGTCAGACTTTCCAAATGCCATCGCGTTTGCTTTTGAGGCAGTAGGGGGCATCGGTGCTGCCGCCAAGGTGTGCAACCGAAGCTATCAGGCGCTGAATAAATGGCGTCTGGCAGCCAGCCTGCCGCGAACCGATTACACCGGTGAAACGCAGTACGCCACGCTTTTGGCGATTGCTGCGGAGGAAAAGGGCAATGCATTTGATGCGGCTTGGTTGCTTCATGCGTCGACCCCACAAAAAGCTGCAGCTTAGATAGAAAAAAGGCGACCCAAGGGCCGCCCAGTTCCTCCCGATACACACCACCACAGTGCTGTCGGGTCGCGTTGAAGGTAAAGCGGGCACACCACATGCGAACCGCTGAACTTCACCGCGTTTCCAAGGCACGGATGCCTTGGGTTGCTGCTCTCTCCACCACAGATTGGGCAGCTGTTGCGCCAGAGGTGAACGACGGATCGTTTGCCTCGGCACGGTGCCGGTGTCGATCCTGAGATCTCGCCGGCGTTTGGGCCTCTTCAAGCCACACGACAAATGTATCACCACTGCATGTCGTGAGGCACTGGCAACTTTCAAGGATTAATGCCATGAGCCGAATCGCTCTGAGTTGTGTAGAACGGGCGCAGCGGGAAGTCCTGCCGCTCGATCTAGCGCTTTACCATGCTGCTCGGGACTATCCCGGCGGCGCTGCTGCAATTGCCGCCACCACCGGCAGAAACGCCACCACGCTGCAGCACAAGCTATCTCCCACGCATCCAAGCCACTCCGTGAATATTCAGGAGTTCGGCGAGATCCTGGAGCTGACCAAGGACCGTCGCATTCTGGATGCGGTGCATGCGTTGGTAGGTGATACGACTTGGCAGGAATTGGCCGAGGCATACACCAACGACATGCCTGAAACCTTGACCACCGGCATTGCCGAGTATTTTCGACAGGTAGCTGACTTGGCTGAGACATGGGCCAAGAGCATCGGCGACGGCGTGGTGACGGACCACGAACTGGCCGCGATTCGCCTGCAGGTGTTTCGCGGCATTCAAGGGCTGCTGGGGATGTTCAATCGCGCCACTTACGTGAATCAAACAACGCGGGGTGGCGATCATGGCTGACATTGCAGATTTTGCTAATGACCTGGTGCAGGAGCGGCTTGATCAAGCGCTAGCCGCACGCAACGCCGCCAAGCCTGCCTTGGCGGCGCATTCGTTTTTATTCTGCGAGGACTGCGAAGAGCCTATCCCAGAAAAGCGTCGAGTGGCTCAACAGGGCTGCACCCAATGCTTGAGCTGCCAGTCCATTACTGAAGCGCGGGAGGCCCGTCATGCTCGATGAGGTATTGAATCAATTCGCAGACTACGGCCTTGAGCCTGAGCAGCCGCTGGTTTTCGGTAAGCTCACCCGCTGCAAGACCGCCCAGGACAAGGGCAAGGAAAAAAACGGCTGGTACGTCGTCCACGAGCATCACACTGAGAAGAACGAAACGCTGATCTTCGGTAGCTTCGGTGACTGGCGCTCGGGCGAGTCGCAAAAGATCAAGGTGAAGGCCGGGCGCATGAGTCCGGAAGAGCGTGAAGTCATGCGTGCTCGGCAGGAAGACGCCAAGCGTAAGGCCGCAGAGGTATCTGCCAACGCGGCACGGCGAGCAGCCAACCGTGCAGCCGGCTTGTTCAAGCGCATGCCGGAAAAGGGCAAGAGCGCCTACCTGGATCGAAAGCAGATCGTTGGGTTCAAGGTTCGTTATGCGCCTCGTTCCGGCGCATTTTTGGTGCCTATGTGCAACGTGCGGGATCAGATCGTCGGCCTGCAAGTGATCTTCCCGGCAAAGCAAGCAGACACCGGTCGCGACAAAGCCTACTGGCCCTACGGCATGTCGAAAGAGGGCGCTTTCCATTTGATCGGTCCGCACCCCGAACCGGGGGAGCCAGTGCTGGTGTGCGAAGGCTACGCCACAGGCGCCAGTCTGCACATGGCGACCTCATTGACGGTCGCCATTGCCTTCGATGCGGGCAACTTGCTACCTGTCTCCAAGGCCATGCGGGAGCGTTTCCCCGGGTGCCCGCTGATCCTCTGCCGGGATGATGACTGGAAGACGAAGCGTCCGAATGGCGATGCTTGGAACCCAGGTGAGGAGAAAGCCAACAATGCTGCGTTGATCGTCGGTGGCCAGGTAGTCGCGCCAGTCTTTTCGGGCGAGCGCGAAATCAAGTGGACTGACTTCAACGACCTGCACATTGCTGAAGGTTTGGAGGCTGTCCGGCGTCAGGTGCTGGCGGTGGTCAAGCCACCGGCAGCGGGTGGTTGGAAGGACCAACTGGCCCGCACCGAAAATGGCTCCCTGATCGCGCACATGCAAAACGTCGAACTGATCCTGGGCAATGACGAACGCTGGGCTGGTGTCATTGGTTACAGCGTGTTCAGCTCCAAAATCGTCAAGCTGCGGTCCGCTCCCTTTGGCGGCGGTGCTGGCGATTGGGCTGACATCGATGACATGCGGGTGATGAAGTGGCTCGCGCAGCAATACAACCTGCGAGTCAAAGCGTCCCATGTGATCGAGGCGGTCAGCGTGGTTGCCCACGACCATTCTTTTCACCCGGTGCGTGAGTATCTGGAAAAGCTCGAGTGGGACCGCGTCCCTCGGCTGGAAACCTGGCTGACTGACGTACTCGGGGTCCATGCAAACGAATACTCTGCCAAAGTCGGTAAGCGCTGGCCGATCTCGGCGGTGGCTCGGGTGATGCGCCCTGGCTGCAAGGCCGACTCGGTGATGATCCTTGAAGGCGGGCAGGGTGAAGGTAAGTCCACGGCCATGGGTATTTTAGGTGGTGAGTGGTTCATGGACACGCCTTTTGCCCTCGGCGACAAGGACAGCTTCCAGGCGATTCGCGGCAAGTGGATCGTCGAACTGGGGGAGCTGGACAGCTTCAACAAGGCTGAAAGCACCAAGGCCAAGCAGTTCTTCTCCGCATCGACTGATACCTACCGCGAAAGCTACGGCCGCAGAACGAACGATGTGCCACGCCAGTGTGTGTTCGTGGGTACGACCAACCAAGAGGAATACCTCAAGGACGCCACTGGTAACCGGCGTTACTGGCCAGTGTTCTGTAACAAGGTCGACCTGGAAACGCTGCGTGAGATCCGCGACCAGCTGTGGGCTGAAGCGGTGTTCTGCTTCGAGGCGGGCGATATCTGGTGGGTGACGAAGGACGAGTCTTGGATGTTCGCTGAAGCCCAAGACGAGCGCTTTGTTGTGGACGAGTGGGAAGGTCCGATCCTGACCTGGTTGGAGGAGTCGCAGATCGGTGAAACCGCTACTGGTAACGAGATTCTGACCCAGGCTCTCAAGTTGGACTACGGCCATTGGGGCAAGCCGGAGCAGATGCGGGTCGGGGCGATCATGCATCGCCTGGGCTGGCGGAAGAAGCGCATGCCGGCGTTGGCAAAGAGCGGCATTCGACAGTGGGCCTATCAGAAGCCTGCCACCTGGGGGCGTGTGTCTGCGTTGCAGGTGCCCCTGGTAGAGGAGCCTTGCTTTGATTAAGCGAATTGATGAGATGCTCAAGCTCTGGGCGCAGGATCTACATTCGCCGATGAACCCCGACTTTGCCGGATCTGGTGGCGGCAACATGATTGCGATGTTGATGGAGTGCAAGGGCGAGCTGATACGTGGGACTCGCGGTAGTCGGGTGCTGCTGGATGAGTCGGCGGATATCGAGCTGATCGTGAACAAGCATCTGCCGGCGCAGCTGTCGGTGGTGGTGAGGGAGCACTATTGCAATCACGAAAGCTTCCTCTCGCAGAAGTACACCCACTGCGGTTGCAGTCGTGATACCTATTACCAACGTCTGCACGAAGCGCACCTGCACATTGCTGGCATGTTGATGGGGAAGGCTGCGTGACCCCTGGTATCACTCCGCGTGCCACTGTCCTACTGTCCGGCCTTGTCCGACTGCCATTTAGAGCAGTCGGACAAGCGCAGGCCGCGCCGTTGCTGGGCTGTCCTACTGTCCAACCTTTGCCCGCCCCATGCACACGTAAGCATAGCGGGCACGTAATCGCGCCCATGGCGCGCATGCGTGCTTTTAGTTTTCTCTCTATACACAAGAGAAAGTTAAGTAAGGTAGGACAGTAGGGCAGAGCCCCGAATTTAGGCGCCTGTAGCTGTCCTAATTCGACTCTGAATAGTGGGACAGGTAGGACAGGGCATCAGAAGCGATAGCCGATTGAATGCGTTGTACCTGCGTTGTACCTGCGTCATACCCACGTTGCACCCGTATTGTTCCATGGCATTAAAACTCGCTTGCTGCCATCGGAATCCACCTGTAAAAAGTACCCATCTTCGATAGGTGCGACCGCAGAGAGCGGCAGGCACCACACACCAAACCCGGCCATTGCGCCGGGTTTTTGCGTTTATGGAGTAGGGCGATGACGAACGAGCAACAAGCGCTGGCAGACATGCCGATTTGGTTAGTGATCGCCCTGGCCCTGGTTGGCGGTGTTTCTGGTGAAATGTGGCGAGCCGATAAGGACGGGGCGCGGGGCTGGGCATTGTTGCGGCGCTTGGCGTTGCGGTCCGGTGCCTGCGTTGGTTGCGGGCTGTCCACCATGATGTTGTTACACGCTGCTGGGGTTTCGATCTGGACCGCATCAGCGATGGGCTGCCTGACCGCGATGGCGGGGGCCGATGTTGCCATCGGGTTGTACGAGCGCTGGGCTGCCAAGCGGCTGGGCGTCTGCGAAGTGCCACCCGCAGGCGGTGAGCAGGGGTGATGCACCGGTTTGGGGCGCCGAAAACTGCCGGGGACCCTGGGGGTATTCGAGGGGTACGGGGTCGGAAACCCGCGGGAAAGTGTTAGCGGACAGTTCACCAGCTTAGTGAACTGGGGTGAACAGGTGAACCCCCCGTATTCATTAGGTGAACAGGACATTCCATCATGACTGTAATCAGCAAAACGGAGTTTGCAGCACGGCGCGGCTGGGCAAAATCGTATGTCTCCAAGTTGGCGAATCAGGATCGGTTGGTACTGACTGACGATGGAAAGGTGGAGTTGGAAGCCACCGAAGCATTGCTGGCCGAGTCCGCCGATCCAAGTAAAGCCGCTGTCGCCAACCGACACGAACGGCTTCGCCTTCAAAAGGAGGCTGAAATCGCCGTCGAAGAACCTGCGGTGCCGCAAGTCGGGCAGGCGGTGGACTTCCAAAAATCTCGGGCTCTGCGCGAGCACTACCTGGCCCTGCAAGAGCAAGCCAACTTCCACAAACAGCAGGGCACCTTGGTCGAGCGTATCGCGGTGGAAACCGGCGCCTTCAACGCAGGCCGCCTGTTACGGGACCAACTGCTGGGCATGCCCCCGCAACTGGCACCGGAACTCGCCGTCATGACCGATCCCTGGCAAATCGAAAAGCACCTGACGGCCGCTATCCGTCGCTCGCTTGAGGATGCAGAACGCTTGTCCTCGGCGGATCTTGAACACGCCCTGACCACGAGTTAAACCCATGCCCACGGAAATCCCTGACGGTGCTGAGGTGTACCGGGAGGCGTATTTTCGTGGGCTGCATCCTGACCCTGACGTCTGGGTCGATGAGTGGGCCGACGAGTACATGCGTATCCCGCGTGACACCGGTGCCGCTGAACCCGGCCAGTACCGCACGTCCCGCACGCCCTATGCCCGCGAGCCGATGCGCTGCCTGTCGCCGGCTCATCCCTGCAAACGCGTGATCACCATGGTCGCGTCGCAGCTGATGAAAACGCAGATCGCCTTGAACTGGATCGGCGGTCTGATCCATATGGCGCCGTCCAATATCCTGACTCTGCTACCGAGCCTCGGCCTGGCCAAGCGGGTGTCTTCGCGGATCGGTAAGACGATCAAGGCCACGCCAGTACTGCGCGAGCGTGTGGCGTCCAGCCGTTCGCGGGATTCGCGCAACACCATGGACACCAAGGAATTCGAGGGCGGGTCGTTGTACGTGACCACTGCTGGCTCGGCGGCCAACCTGTCGGAGCTTTCGGCGCGCTACGTTTACGGTGATGAGATCGATCGCTGGGAAGTGGACATCGGTGAAGAGGGCGACCCCATCGAGCTGGCGGAGACGCGGGGCAGTACCTTCGGCCGCAATGCGAAGTTCTACTTCTCCAGCTCGCCGACGATCAAGGGCGCCTCGCGGATCTCCGACCTGTTCGAGGGCAGCGACCAGCGTTACTACTACGTGCCGTGCCCGAGCTGCGGGCACATGCAAATCCTTGAGTGGGAGCGACTGCATTATTCGAAGGACTTCAGTGTCGTGCATTACCAGTGCGCAGGTCCTGGTTGCGATGTGCTGATCGATGAATACCACAAGGGCGAAATGCTTGCCCAAGGCGAATGGCGTGCCCATGCCGAAGGCGATGGCGAGACGGTGGGCTTCCACCTCAACGCGCTGTATTCGCCGCTGGGCTGGATGGACTGGAAGTCGCTGGCCAAGCAATTCGAAAAAGCCAAGAAGGCCCAGGCCAAAGGCGACCTGGAACCGATGCAGGTGTTTTACAACACCCGTCTGGCGAAGGTCTGGGACAGCGCACAAGAGCAAACCAAAGCCGATGTGCTGAGGCAGCGGGCGCGGTTGGAAGGCTTCAACCTCGGCTCACTGCCGGCGGCGGTGCTGATGATCACCGGCTCCGTCGACGTCCAGGCCAACCGCTTGGAGTTCATGGCGATGGGTTGGGGCGTCGGCATGGAGCGTTGGGTCGTCGATTACCAGGTGGTCTCGGGTGATCCCGCAGACGAACGCACCTGGGCCGCCTTGGACGAATTGCTCAAGGCTAAATACCGTCACCCGTGCGGTGTTGGTCTGGGCATTCTTGCGGTAGCCGTCGACTCTGGTGGCCACCACACCGATGAGGTCTACCAGTTCTGCCGCGTTCGCCGCTGGCGGAATGTGTTCGCCATCAAGGGCGCGAGCAAACCTGGGAAACCGGTGATTGCTCAGCGCCCGTCGATGGTCGACGTGACCTGGAAGGGCCAGACCGAACGCAACGGCGCCGAGCTGTGGTTCGTCGGAACCGACACGGCCAAGGATTGGATCTACAACCGTTATTCGTTCCCTGCCGGGCCAGGTGCGTTGCACTTCGCCAATGACCTGCCGGACGACTTCTTTGACCAGTGCGTCGCGGAGCGCAAGGTTGCGCGCTACATACGCGGCCACAAGCGCATCGAGTGGGTCAAGGGCAAGGCCGAGCGTAACGAAGCGCTCGACTTGATGGTGTATTGCCTGGCCATGGCGCATTACCTGGGCCTCAACCGTTACAAGGAACACGACTGGGAGCGGGTGCGTCAGTCCCTGGCGCAGTCTGGTCTGTTCGACGATGCCTTGGGCATCAAGCCCGTTCAAGGCGAACGACTCACTGCCGAACAAGCAACTCCTGTTGTCATCCAGCAAGCCGCTGTTGCGGTTGTGCAATCGCGACCCGCGGCATTACCTCAACGCCGTAGTTCCAGTAGCGGCTACTTGAAGAGACGTTAAATGACTTATGTCGATGAGTGGGCTGCTAAGCATATGTGGGTCCCGCGAGATTCCAGCCTTGAGCCGGGTCCGTACCGTGTTAAAAAAACGCCATATGCCCAAGGGCCAATGCGGTGTCTTTCACTGGCCCACCCTTGTAAGCGAGTGGTGGTCATGGCCGCTTCGCAGTTGATGAAAACTCAGCTTGCTATCAACTGGATCGGATCCCTGGTCCATACATCGCCATCGAACATATTGGTCTTGCTGCCTACACGGCATCTTGCAGCTCGGCTGGGCAACCGCATCAACAAAAGCTTTAAGGCGAGCCCGGTCCTTCACAGATGTTTTTTACCTGGCTATGACCCGGGCGTCCGGTCTTTTGAAGGTGGTTCACTTCGATTAGTGGGGGCCGGCTCGTTGGCCTATCAATCGTTCCCCGTTGATTATGTCTGTGGTGAACAAATAGACCATTGGCCTGAGGAAGACGTCGACTTAATCGAGCTGGCTGAACGTTGCCACGATACGTCAGTCCGGGCGCCTAAGTTCTATTTCACCGGTACCCCGACAATCAAAGGTGCCTCCAAGATTGATAGCTTGTTCTCAGCGAGCGATCAGCGCCACTACTACGTGCCGTGTCCCCATTGCGGCCACATGCAAACTTTGGAGTGGGAGCAGGTGGAGTATTCGTCTGACTTTCAGACGGTGCATTACCGGTGCATAAACGCCTCCTGTAGCACTCCAATCGCAGAACACCATTTGGGCGAGATGCTCAGTCTGGGCGAGTGGCGTTCTCATTCGGAAGGCGACGGCGAAACGAGTGGTTTCCATCTCAATGCACTCTATTCGCCGCCCGGTTGGCTGGGGTGGACACACCTCGCTAAGCAGTATGAATGGGCCAGAGCCAAACAAATTGATGGCGATGCATCGCTTATGCGGATGTTCTACAACACCCGCCTGGCGAAGGTCTGGGACGATGTCGGCGATTAAACAGTTGGTTACTGACTGCGCACCCACAGTCATCTCGCTTCACTATCTCGCTATCTGAAGAGATCCAATATGTCATTTACCCAGAAGCACCTCGATGCAGTTGAGGCGGCCATCGCTCGCGGTGAAAAAGTCGTGCGTTACACCGACCGCACCGTGGAGTACCGCACCATCGATGAACTGCTCAAGGCGCGCGAGGAAATACGTTCGTCGCTGATCAATGCTGCCGGGCCGCGTTCGCGCGTGGTCAGGCTGTACCACGGAGGCAAAGGACTCTAATGGCCCGCCACTATCCGACGCTAACCCGTAACGGATTCGTGTTGCCGTCGAACATCAAGGCCAGTTACGAAGGCGCTGGAGAGGGCCGACGATCCACTGGCTGGGATGCTCCCGACAACGGGGTCAACAGCATCAACACACCGGCATTGCGTAACTTGCGTTCGCGTTCCCGGGCGGCGGTTCGCAATGACCCGTATGCCTTCAACGTGATCGATAAGCGCGTCAGCAACCTGATCGGCACCGGCATCACGCCGAGGCCGAAAACCGACGACGAAGCTCTGCGCAAACTGCTGCAGGAACTCTGGGACGATTGGGTTGATGAATCGGACGCCGATGAGCGTACCGACTTCTACGGCCAACAGGCCTTGGCGGCGCGAACGGTTGAGACCTCCGGCGAATGTTTTGTGCGGTTGCGACCGCGCGGTTTGGAGGAAGGCCTCGCGGTCCCGCTGCAGCTGCAGATCCTCGCGCCGGAGTTCGTGCCGCATGACAAGTTTGAAACCACCAAGACCGGCAACCTCATCCGTGCCGGGATCGAGTTCACCCCGGGCGGAAAGCGGGTGGCGTACTGGATGTACCTGTCGCATCCGCGTGACTCGTCGTCACTGAACGCCGGTTACAACCAGTTGGTGCGCGTACCGGCCTCGCAGGTGCTGCATATCTTTGAGCCGATCGAGCCGGGTCAGTTGCGCGGCGTACCGCGCTTGTCACCGGTGCTGAAGCGCCTGCGCAGTCTCGACAACTACGACGACGCGGTGTTGTTCCGCCAAGAGGTGGCCAACCTGTTTGCCGGATTCATCAGTCGGCCGGCTCCGGACTCCGGACCGGCTCCGAGAGATCCGGTGACCGGCCAATTGTTGAGTCTTGATCGTGATGGATTCACCCCGATGGTTGCGCTGGAGCCGGGCACCATGCAGGAACTGGGGCCAGGTGAAGAGGTCGAGTTCTCCAAGCCGCCGGATGCCGGCAACAACTACCCGGACTTCATGCGGCAGCAATTGATGGCCGCAGCAGCGGGGACGGGGACGCCTTACGAGATCCTCACCGGCGACATGCGTGAAGTCAACGACCGAGCGCTGCGTGTGGTGCTCAACGAGTTTCGGCGCCGTCTGGAACAACTGCAGTTCGGTGTTTATGTCCACCAGCTCTGCCGCCCAGTGCGGGCCGCCTGGATGGACATGGCCGTGTTGTCCGGTGTCCTGGTGCTGGCCGATTACGCGCAAAAGCGTCGCAATTACCTGCGGACCCGCTGGGTGCCGCAAGGCTGGGCCTACATCCAGCCCGTGCAGGACGTACAGGCGCGGCGCATGGAAGTGCAGGCGGGCTTTGCCTCGCGCAGCGAGATGGTCCTGCGCACCGGCTACGACGCCGAAACGGTCGACGCGGAAAACGCCGCCGATCTCGCCCGGGCCACGCGTCTGGGTCTCAATTACACCACTCTCGACGCCGTCGAGCAGCTCGACGACAAGGAGCAACCATGAGCAAAAAAGCGCGACCGCGCATCTACAACCGCGCTGGCCAGCGGGTACAGGTCAAAGACAAAACCTGGTACGCGTTGCAGGCCAGCGGCGAAGCCACCGAGCGGGTGATTGAGGTCTTCGTCTATGGTGAGATCGGCGCCTGGGGTGTGACGGCCAATCAGTTCGTGCAGGATCTGCGCGCCATGGATGACGGTGTCTCACCCGTGATTGCCGCCTTCAACAGCATCGGCGGCGACCTGTTTGACGGCTTGGCCATGCACAACGCGCTGTCACGTTTGGGCGAGCGCTGCACCGGGCGCATTGATGCACTGGCCGCCAGTGCGGCCAGCGTCGCGGTATGCGGCGCACACAAGGTTGTCATCGCGGCCAACGCCATGTTGATGATCCACAACCCCTGGACTTACGCGGCCGGCGATGCCGAAGACTTCCGCAAGGTGGCCGACGTTCTCGACCAGACCATGGAAGCGATCATCGCGGCCTACAAGGCCAAAGCGCCGGACATCGATGAGGTCGAGTTAAGGCGGTTGGTTGCCGCTGAAACCTGGCTCACGGCCAATGAAGCGGTGGCCCTGGGCTTGGCCGATGAAGTCGGCGAGGGACTCAAGGTCAAGGCCTGTCTCGGTCAGGGTGGTGTGCTGCAGCGATTCCAGCACGCACCGGCCGAGCTGCTGGCCCAGCTCGACGAGCCACCCGAAGCGGATTCAGAGCTGGATCCGGTCGATCCACCATTGGTGCCGCCGGTGGTCAACTCGACCAAGTTGGCGCTGATGATCACCCAGCGTTGCGCGGAAGCGGGGATCAGCAACCTGGTCGCGCCGTTACTCAGCTCGACCAAACTCGAAAGCGAAGAGATCGTCCAGGCTGGTCTGACACGGGCCAAGGCGGTGAACGACCTGTGCGTGGCCGCACGCTTGCCGGAGTTCAGTGCCGAGTACGTCGCCGCTGGACTGGACGCCGCGGCAGTGCGGGCGCGCTTGTTCGACAAGATTGTCAGCAGCGGCAAAGGCTTCGAAATCGACAACAGCTTGCCGCTGGACAACGATCCGGCACCGAAGGTGCTGGCCAAACAAACTGATCCCACCTCGATCTGGGCCGCTCGACAAGCCGCTCACTCTGGAACTGCGCACGGCGCGAAAGGAGCAAGACCATGACCATCAAAAAAGAACCGATCCACGCCGGTGAGTTTCTGCTGTCTGAAGGAGCGGGGAACATTTCGCGTGAGTCGATCAACGTCGCCGCCGGCCCGGCACTGTACCCGGGCCAGGTCCTCGGCCTGGTGACGGCCACAGGCGAATTTGCGCCGTACGCTCCGGCGGCCGAAGACGGTACTCAAGCTGCCGTGGCGATTCTCTTCGGTCCACTGGGTGAGTCGGATGTGGTGCGCCGCGGTCGCGCGGTGGTGCGATTGGCGGAAGTCAGTGAAGCGCACCTGACCGGACTCGACGCCGACGCCGAAAAAGACTTGGCCGCCCATTTTCTGATCGTCCGCTAAGTCGATCAGCCCACTGCATGCACCCCGCCTTGAGCGGGGTTTTTCATTTCTGGAGAGTACCCATGGCCGATATCGCCATTTTTGACGACGAAGCGTTTACCGTTACCGCGCTCACCGCTGCACTCAACGAACAACCGTACCTGCCGGGCCGCATCAGTGCGCTGGGCCTGTTTCGCGAGGAAGGGGTTACGACCCTGACCGTGCAAATTGAAAAGGACGGCGACACCCTGGCATTGGTACCGGCCGGTGAGCGCGGGAGTTCTGGTCTGGTGGTTGCGGCCAGCAAGCGCAACCTGATCCCGTTCAACACCGTTCACCTGCCAGAGCGTTTCACCATCAAGGCCGACGAGATCCAGGGCATTCGCGCCTTCGGTACCCGCACCGAGCTGCAGGCGGTGCAAGACGTCGTCAATGCCCGCCTGGCCAAAGCGCGTCGTCAGTTGGACGCGACGCACGAATTCCAGCGCATGGGTGCCCTCAATGGCCTGATCCTCGACGCCGATGGCCAAACCCCGCTGTTGGACATCTATGCATCCTTCGGCGTGCAACGTCAGAAGCTGCCCATGGGCTTGGCCGATCCGAGTACTGAGCTGCGCGTGAAGTGCGGCGAAGCGCTGGATATGCAAGAGGACGCGCTGGGTAGTGTGACCAGTACCGGCTCTCGCGCCTTCTGCGGCAAGAATTTCTGGAACAAGCTGATCGTTCACAAGTCGGTCAAGGAAACCTACCTCAACAGCCAACAAGCGGCAGCGTTGCGCGGTGATGCCCGGGAGAGCTTCGAGTTCGGCGGCATTGTCTGGGAGCGCTACCGTGGCAAGGTGGCCGGTGTGTCTTTCGTCCACGACGATAAGGCGTTGCTGATCCCTGAGGGTGTGCCTGATCTGTACATCTCGGTATTTGCGCCGGCGGACTACATGGAAACGGTCAACACTCAGGGAATCCCTTACTACAGCATGATTGAGCCGCTGCCGTTCAACAAAGGCATGGCCGGTGAAGCCCAGTCCAACCCGCTGCACCTGTGCACCCGACCGCGTGCCCAGATCCTCCTGGAACTCTAACCGTGGGCTTTCGCGATCTGATCGCCGAGGTTGACGCGGTGGTGTTCGAAACGCTGGGCGACACCGCACGGATCGAGGGTCGCGAGGAACCGGTGTTCGGTATGTTTGCCGCGCCCTGGCTGCAGCCGAAGTTCGGCAAGCTCAACACCGGCTTACGTGAGCCTCGGTTCGAGATTCGCGTCAGCGATTCGCAGGGACTGGAGCCGGGCCTGTTGGTCACCATTGATCTGCCGGCCTTGGACGGCGGTGGCGACTACGACCTGCTGCAACTGGAGCCGAGTGGCGACGGTCTGGTTGCCTTGATCCTGAGGATGCGTCCATGAGTGTCGGTAGCTATTTCAAACCCTCGGCCGGCGGCGGGATGATTTCTATCCAGTCCTCGGCCACGGACCTTCAGGCGTTTCAGGACTTTGCCAAGTTGGTACCCAAGGCGGCGGCAACGGCGCACCGACGCGCGATCAACAAGACGCTGGGGTGGTTGCGCACGCACATCGCCCGGGCCGTCAGCCGGCAGGAGCGCATCGCTGTTGCGGCGGTGCGTCAACGGTTGCGCAGTTACCCAGTCTCCGGCGGGGCTACGAGCGGCAAGCTGTGGTTCGGTTTGAACGCCATCGAGTCCAGTCGGATCGGCCGAGCACGGCAGACCGGCAGCGGCGTGTCGGTAGCCGGGCGGCGCTACCAGGGCGCGTTCCTCAAGAAGGTCTACGGCAACAAGCCCGACATCTGGATTCGCACGGCGAGCAAACACTTCAACGCGGATGACTACCCCGACAGCACGGTGTCACCGGGTCGCGGGCCGAGTTCGGGGTGGGTCGCGGAAAATGGCAGTCGCTTTCCACTGGCCAAGGCGAAAGTGTCGCTGGAGCAGGCGCGGCCACACTTCGATAGCTGGGTACAAAAGGCGGATGAGCGCCTGCTGGAGATCCTGAAACAGGAGCTCAACTTTGAGCTGCAGAAGTACCTCAAGAGGATAGGCAATGTCTGACGAGCCTTTGAGCCTGGACCAGCTTTATCAGGCCGTTGAACAGCATCTGACGACCCATCTGCTAGGCGTGCAGGCTGTGACGGTCTGGCCGAACATTTCGGACCGCGTGGCACTGCCAGCAGTATTTTTGGAGCTGGCCGAGATCGAGCCGGGTACCGACATTGGCACGGGTGAAACCACGTTGGTGTGCAGATTCGAGGCGCGCATCATCGTCGACCCGATCAAGCCGCACCATCAACGGCAGGCCGTGCAATTGGCGACCCAGCTCGCCGTGTTGCTGCGCGCACAGACGTGGGGGTTACCGGTCGAACCTGCCGAGTTTGTACAAGCGCAGCAGGACTGGACCCAGCCGGCGTTGGATGGCTACACCGTCTGGTTGGTGGAGTGGACTCAGCAGGTGTACCTCGGCGTAGAGGAGTGGCCTTGGCCTGATCAGCCGCCGGGCTCGCTGGTGTTTGACGTTGAACCGGGTGACGGCCCATTCAGGCCCGAGGATCTGCCGTGAGTTATGCAAGCGCCCAGCATGACCGCATGATCGCGGGGGCGGTCAAGGCTTGTTATGTGGTCGCGGTGGATCTGTCCGCATCGCCGCCGGTGTGTCGGGTGTCGGATGGTAGTGACTGGGTCAGCGCCTGGGTGCGCTGGCACAGCATCGCCGCCGGCAAGGCCAGGCACTGGCGGGCGCCATCTATGGGCGAGCAGGGCAGTTTGATCAGTCCCAGTGGTGACGTATCGCAAGGCACGTTTGTCCCGGGCCTGTATGGCAATGCCGGCCCACCGCCAGATAACCGCGACCATGTGGAAGTCTGGCGCTTCGATGATGGCGGCTCGCTGATCTACGATTGGCAGGCCAAGAGCTACAGCATCTCCCTGCCGAGCGGCACCGTCACCATCAAAGTCGCCAGCACGGAAGCAGTCGTAACAGACAGCGCCGTGAGCGTAACCACCGGCAACGTCAATCTGAAAGCGGCAGTGATGATCGACGGCGCCTTGCACGTCACCAAGGGCATCACCTGTGCTGGCGCGATCATCGATGCCACCGGCAACAGTAACCACCACACGCATTAATTCATTCACGACAGCCCGCCCAGCGCGGGCTTTTTCATGCCTGGAGAAACACATGGCCAAGATCGTCGACATGCTTGTCACCGACGAACAGGTGTCCGCATCACCGATGCGGGAACCGCTACTGCTAACGACACCGGAGCTTTTGAAGTTTCGCGACAAGGTCTACACATCGCGACTTCTGATTGTCCCGGGCTCCGAGCGCACCCTACCGGTGAACAAGGGGGTGGTAGAGGTTTCGGTGTCTGATACCGATGCCGTCAAGTTCCTGAAAGCCAACGAAGAGTTCGAGCTGCTGAAGGAGTGATTTAGATGATCGGAATGGACCGCCACACCGGCCAACCCATTTCCGGCATCGCGCATTTGCGCCAATCCGTTCCAGACATCTTGGGCACGCCGTTGGGCAGCCGCCGGTATCGGCCGGAGTACGGCAGCAAGCTCAGGCGGTTTATTGACTTGCCCGTTAATGAGGGCTGGAAAAGCGCCGTACAGGCTGAAGTCGCCCGCGCCCTTGGGCGTTGGGAGCCGCGTTTGAAACTGGATCAGGTGCGCGTCATTTCCGTTATTGGCGGGCAAATCAACCTGAAGATTGTCGGCGAGTACCTGGGCGACGGCGTCACGTTGGAGGTAGCCGTATGAGTATCGTGGATCTGTCGTCGCTGCCGGCGCCGACTGTGTTGGAACCTCTCGACTTCGAAGAGGTTTATCAGGAAGGGCTGGGCATCTTTCGCGGGTACATGGGCGGCAATTGGACCGCCGCGCTGGAAAGCGATCCGGTGGTGAAGGTGCTGGAGGTCGGCGCGTATATCAAGGTCGGCAACCGCGCACGCGTGAATGACGCCGGCAAGGCGGTATTGCTGGCGCACGCCATAAAGGGCGACCTCGATCACCTGGGGGGCAACGTCAATCTGAAGCGCCTGGTCATTCAAGCCGCGGATCTGCTGGCGGTGCCGCCGGTGCCGGAGGTCAAGGAGGAAGACGACCCGTTTCGCGAGCGTATCCAGCTGGCCTATGAAGGGTTGACCACAGCCGGCCCGCGTAACAGCTACATCCTGCACGCTCGCAACGCCTCGGGGTTAGTGGCGGATGCCACCGCCGAAAGCCCGGCGCCTTGTTTCGTTACGGTAACGGTGCTGGGGTTGGACGGGCAGGGCGTGGCGCCGCCGGAGCTGCTGGCCACGGTGGCCGCCGCGCTTAATGATGACGACGTGCGGCCGGTGTGCGATCGGGTGACGGTGCAGAGCGCCCAGGTGATCCCCTACCAAATTAACGCGGTTCTGCACATGGTCAGCGCCGGCCCCGAAGCGGATGCCAGTTTGGCCGAGGCGAAAAGCCGGTTGGCGGCCTGGATCAATCCGCGCAAGCGGCTGGGCATCGAGGTCGCGCGCTCCGCCGTCGATGCTCAGTTGCACGTTGCCGGTGTTTCTCGGGTGGAGTTGATCGGCTGGCAGGACCTGGCCCCGACCAAGGCGCAGGCTGCGTTCTGTACGGGTTACACCGTGACGCTGGCGGGCTGATATGAAAAGCCTACTGCCGATCAACAGCACGCAACTGGAACGGGCCATGGAGGCGACGTTTTTCGAGAAAACGATTGTTCCGCTGCGCGACCTCTACAACGCCGATACCTGTCCGGTGCATCTGCTGCCGCATCTGGCGTGGGCGTGGTCGGTGGATCGCTGGGACTATCGATGGACTGAGGCGACCAAACGCGCCGCCATTAAGGCCTCTTACTATATCCATGCCCACAAAGGGACCATCGGCGCGCTGCGCCGCGTGGTCGAGCCCTTGGGCTACCTGATCGAAATAATCGAGTGGTTCAACACCGTTCCTGAGGGGGTGCCGGGCACCTTCGCGCTGAAGGTCGGCGTGCTGGACACCGGTATCACCGAAGAAATGTTTCAGGAGTTGGAGCGCCTGATCGACGACGCCAAGCCGGTGACTCGGCACTTGACCGGTCTCGATATCACGCTGGAAACCCATTTGGACGCCTATGTCGGCATCGCTGTGTATGACGGCGACGAGATCGATGTTTACCCCTGGAGCAATCCCGATATTGACGTGGTGATTCAGGGTTGCCACGGCGTTACCGAATACACCCTCGACGAATTGGACGTGTACCCCCATGGTTAATGCAAACTCTATTTTCGGCGGCATGCTCACAACGCTAGGGGCCGCCAAGAAAACCAACTGCGACGCGCTCGGTGTCCCGTGGGAGCCGCGCTACATGCTGATCGGCGATGCCAACGGCACCGATCCAGTGCCCAGTCCTGCACAGACTCAACTGGTCCATCAGGTCTATCGGGCGCAAATCAACCAGCTTTATGTGTCGCCGACTGACGCCAATGTCCTGATCGCCGAGCTGGTGTTGCCGCCCGATGTGGGCGGTTGGTGGATTCGCGAACTGGCGCTGGAAGACAAAGACGGGGTGTTTTGTGCGGTGGCCAATGCCGCGCCCAGCTATAAGCCATTGCTTACGCAAGGGTCTGGGCGCAATCAGGTGGTGCGGATGCACATCATCACCAGCGGCACCGCGAACATTCAGCTGAAGATTGACCCGTCCGTGGTGCTGGCGACACGTCAGTACGTCGATTCGTCGATTAACGGTCTGCTACCGGCCGACAAAGCCGCCGGTACCTATACCAAGGTCGTGGTGAATGATCGCGGGGTGTTCCTGTCCGGGTCGAGCCCGAACACGTTGGCCGGGATGGGCATCACCGACACCTTCACCAAGGTCGAAGTCGAGTCGATAGTTGCCCAGGCTTCGGCGCTGCCGGTCGGGACGATGGTGGCGTTTCCAGTGAACAAGGTCGCCCCGGGGTTTCTGGAGATCGACGGCAGCGTCAAGAGCATTGCGGCCTATCCCGATCTGGCGGCGTTCCTCGGTACTGCCTTCAACCTGGGCAACGAAGGGGCGGGCAATTTCCGGCTGCCGGAATCGCGGGGCGAGTTCCTGCGTGGCTGGGACCATGGGCGCGGAGTGGATGCTGGTCGTGCTATCGGTAGCCTGCAAGGCGACTCGCTTAAAAACCACTTCCACTACCTCCCAACAGAGAGTGGAGGCGGTCAAGCCTTTGATCCTATGGGGTTAAACCCCAACATGGTGCTGAAAGATACGGTCGCAGATTGGGTGTTGCGAACTGCTGGGGACAACAACGGTACGGCTGTCCCGTCTGGAACCCCACGGACATACAGCCAAAGTGCAGAGTCTGAAACGCGCGGCCGCAACTTGGCGGTTATGTGGTGCATCAAGGCCTGGAACGCGCCGATCAATCAGGGAAACATTGATATTGCGGCGCTGGCTAGCACCGTCGATAGGCTGGGCAAAAATGGGCCGATTGCTGGCAGTGTGAGAGGGCTCCGCGCGTCAGTCGCTGCGGCGTCTGCAGTGACAACATTTGCCGCTGACTGGGTGGTGGTCGAGGATGCCGGCGGAACAAGCTACCGCCTTAAGAATTTCAGCCAGCCAATCAATTTGGCTTCGGCGGCCAAAGGCCTCGGGGCAATGGACGTGGGCGCCGCACCGGTCAATGGTTATGTGTCGGTTTATGCCCTGTTTAACCCCGATACTGGGTTGCAGGGGGCAATCGCTGTTGATACGACCGCAATCGTGGCGCCAAACCTGTGCGCGGGTGTTCTTCCGGCTGGATACACCGCCTCGGCATTGATCAGTGTATGGCGGGTTGCTGGCAGTTTATTCGTCGCAGGCTACCAAGAAGATCGACGTTACTCATCGGCGTTTGTCGGGCTGCTCGACATTAACAGCGATACTGCAACTCTAGCGCCGGTGTCTATCGCAGGGTTCGTGCCGAAAAATGCCAAGACGCTTTCCGGCCAGCTTGTCGCAAGCAACAACTCTGCTTCCGGCACGTCAGTGGCTATGGACATCGCCGCCACTGCTTCCGGAATCGGAGGAAGGTTTTTCAATGCTTTCGTTCTGGCGACTGGCACTGCGCAGACCCCATTCAGCGATATGCCAATCGTAGAATCTCAAATGATGTACACCATCCGAACTATCGGTACTGGGCCTGGCAGATACAGCGTGCTCGGTTCTGGTTACACATTCTAAGTTAGGGGGAAGTATGTCAGTTCTTTTCGTTCAGTTTAAAGATGCTGCCGAGTCTGAGGTTATTGGCATTTTCGGGTGTCGGCAGCCTGAGAAGTATTGCGCCTTTCAAGGGGAAGTAAGTGAAGACGATCCGCGCTACCAAGCCTATTTGGCTTTCGCGGCCCCTGTCGTCGAGCCGCTGCCAGACGCACCAGAGGCTGCTGGTAGGGCTTGGCGTGATGCCGAAATCCTGCGTGTAACCTGGCTGCGTGATCGGCATCGCGACGAGGTTGAAATAGGGGGCGAAACGACGATCTCTGCCGAGCAGTACGCGGAGCTGTTGGTGTACATCAAAGCGCTGCGTGACTGGCCCGCATCGGCCGATTTTCCGGCCGAGCATTCTCGGCCTGTGGTGCCCGAATGGGTGGCCAGCCAAACCCCTTAAACGCCCCGCACTGACGGGGCGTTTTCTTTTCCGTTACGCGTAACACGAACATCCCTCACAGCCTCGCTTATACGGGGCTTTTTCGTTTCTGGAGATTGAGCTTTATGAGTTTCTTTCACGGCGTTACGACCACCGATATCAAGACCGGGGCGCGCACTATTTCCTTGCCGTCGTCTTCCATTATCGGGCTGTGCGACACCTTCACCCCGGGCATCCTCGGCGGCGGTACGGCGCTGGCCGGCGAACTGAAGTTGATCACCACCGAGCGCGAAGCCATTGCCGCCTTCGGCGCCGATTCGGCGATCACCAAGGCCTGTCAGGCGATCTACACCAAGGCCAAGGCGGTGATCGTCGCCATCGGTGTGCCGAAGCTGGAAGATGCTGCGCTGCAAACCTCGGCGATCATTGGCGGGGTTCTGGCTTCCGGTAAGCGCACCGGCCTACAGGCCTTGCTCGATGGTAAAAGCCTGTTTAACGCTCAGCCGCGGCTGTTGATCGCGCCGGGGCACACGGCCACGCAGGCGGTGGCCACGGCGCTCGATGGCTTGGCGCAGAAGCTGCGCGCCATCGGCATCATCGATGGTCCTGGCACCACGGATGAGGCCGCCATGGCCTACGCCGAAAACTTCGGCAGTCGCAACCTGTTCATGGTCGACCCGGGTGTTCAGTACTGGGACACCGGCACCAGCAAGACGGTCGATGCGCCGGGCTCGGCCTGGGTGGCAGGCTTGTTCGCCTGGACCGATGCTGAGTACGGCTACTGGGCGTCGCCGTCGAACAAGGAGTTCGTCGGCATCACCGGCACCACCCGAGCCGTCGAGTACCTGGACGGCGACGAGACGTGCCGGGCCAACCTGCTGAACAACGCCAATATCACGACGATCATCCGCGACGACGGTTATCGCCTGTGGGGCAACCGTACGCTGTCGAGCGATCCGAAATGGGCGTTCGTCACCCGTGTGCGCACGCTGTTCATCCTTATGGATGCGGTGCAAGCCGGCCACAAGTGGGCCGTTGACCGCTCGATCACCAAGACCTACGTCAAGGACGTGACCGACGGGCTTCAGGCATTCATGAGCGACGAAAGGAATCGGGGCGCGCTGATTAATTTTGAAGTCTACCCAGACACCGAACTGAACACCGCCAGCCAAATCGCCCAGGGCAAAGTGTATTGGCGCATTCGCTTCACCGACGTGCCGCCGGCTGAAAACCCGAATTTCCTTTTCGAAGTCACCGATCAGTGGATGACCGAAGTTCTTGAAGCAGCCTAAGGGGCCTAGTCAATGATTCCTCAAACTTTGTTTAACACGAACCTGTTCGTTGATGGCGTGAACTTCTCCGGCGACGTGCCGAGCCTGACCCTGCCCAAGCTGACCAGCAAGACCGACGAGTATCGCGGTGGTGGCATGGCCGGTGCCATCGAGATGGACCAGGGGTTGGAAAAAATGGAGGCGTCCTTTGTCACCAAGGGCGTGCGTCGTGAGTCGTTGAAGTACTTCGGTCTGGCCGATGGCACGGCCTTCAATGCGACTTTCCGTGGTGCGTTCAGGGGGCAAAAGGGCGCAGTGACGGCAGTGGTCGCCACCCTGCGCGGCCGGCTCAAAGAGGTCGACCTGGGCGACTGGAAGGCTGGTGACCCGGCGGAGATCAAACACGCCATCGCAGTCGCCTACTACAAGCTCGAAATCGACGGGCGCCTGATGTACGAAATCGACATGGTCGCCGGTATTCAGGTGATCGACGGCAAAGACCAGCTGGCCGAAGTGCGCACCGCGCTTGGCCTCTAAGGGAATAGATTCAGATGACTCAAGTAAACGATAAGAAGCTGCCGGTCTGGCTGGTGGTCACCCCTGAGAGCGCCATCGTGACCCTCTCGCGTCCCAGTGATGCCAACGGGGTTAAGGTCGAGACGTTGACCTTGCGCGCCCCGGCCGTGCGCGAAGTGCGAGCGGCCGACCGTGCCTCTAACGGCGATGACGAGCAGCGCGAGCTGATGTTGTTCGCGGGCTTGGCCGAGGTCGGCTTGAAGGATCTGGAAGGCCTCAAGCTGGTGGACTATCGCCGTGTACAGGCGGCCTATTCGCGCTTGGCACCGGATACCGATTACTCGACGTCGATGCCGTCGTGGTTGTCGGTCACCACCGATAAGGTGCTGGTCACGCTGTCGTGCCCGAGCGAAATCAACGGCGTTACGGTCGATAAGTTGGCCTTGCGTTCACCGACCGTGCGCGACGTGCGTTCGGCGAATCGTGAGGCGGGCGGCGATGACGAGCAGCGCGAGCTGGTGTTGTTTGCCGAGTTGGCCGGTGCGCCTGTCGCGGATCTGGAGGGCCTGAAGCTGGTGGATTTTAACCGCCTGCAGGCCGGCTATTTTCGTATGGACCAAGACAACGGGGTTTGACCCCGGCGTCATAAAAATGGCCGCGAAACGTCTGGCGGCGGAAACCGGATTTTCCGCCGCTGAGATTCAGTCGATGCCGTTTGCTGAGATGGTGTGGTGGCTCACGGATTGAGCCGCCTTCGGTAAGGCTGTGCAAATGGGGGCCATGATATGGCAAACAAGATCGCCCTCGGGCTAGTGATCGGCGGCGCCGTCAGTTCGACGGTCGGCGCCGCGTTCAAGGACGTGACGGGGCGGATCAAACGCCTCGAGGCAGAAGGCAACAAGGCGCGTGTGCTGCAGCGCACGATTGGCGACACCATTCGCCTGCGCGATGAATGGAAAAAGGCCCACGACAGCGGCGCCGCTGGAGCCTCCAAGTTGTTGAGTCGGCTGAACTCCAATCTGGACAGCTTGAAAAAGCAGGGCGTCGAAGTCGGGCGTCTGGAGAAGTCCTATCGGGCCATGGGGCAGGCGGCCAATAAAGCCGAGCTGAAGGCCAAGGGGCACCAGCAGCTGGACGCCGGCAAGTCCGGTATGAAAAAAGCGGTGGGTGCCGCTGTCGTCGGCGTCGGCTCTATGGCGGTGCCGACGAAAGTCAGCGCGGACTTCGGCGCCATTGTGCGAGACATCGCGATCAAGGCCGGGATTGCCAACAAGCCACAAGAAAAGGAGATGTCACAAAAGATCATCACCACCTCGCGTGACACCGGGATGGCGCGCAACGACGTGGCCGACGTGGTCAACCAGTTGGTTGGCGCCGGTATGGAGTTGAGCAAGGCCCTGGAATATGCGCCGGTCGCGGCCAAGTTTGTCGTGGGGCAGGGGTCCAGCGGTGTCGACACGGCGAAGATGATCAACGCCCTGGGACAAAACGCCAAGATCACCGACCCGAAACAGATGCAGCAAGCGCTGGAAGCGATCGCCTATCAAGGGCAGGCGGGCAGCTTTGAAGCGGCCGACATGGCGAAATGGTTCCCTGAACTGTTGGCCAACATGGGCAGTCTGGGCATCACCGGCATGGATGCGGTGACGCAGTTGGGTGCCATGCTGCAAGTACAGATGAAGTCGGCCGGCGGCGCCGATGAGGCGGCGAACAACCTCAAAAACTGGATGGGCAAAATCGGCTCCGGCGACACCGTCAAAGCGTATGAAAAGGCCGGTATCGACTACAAGGGCTCGATGCAAACCGGTTTGCAAAACGGCATGTCCACGCTCGAAACCAGCATGGCGTTGGCGCAGAAATACATCCAGGCCACCGATCCGAAGCGCGCGGCGGCGATGGCTGAAGCTACGTCCAAGATCAGCCAGCAAGCTGACCCGGAGAAAGCCAAGGCCATGATGGCCTCACTGGAAGAATCCCTGAAAACCGGCGACCTGTTCGCTGACATGCAGGTCAAGGCCGCGCTGTCGGCGTTCATGCAGAACAAGGCGCTGTACAGCCAGCTTAAAAACGATTCGCGCGATGCCACCGGCATCCTCGATAAAAACCTCAGCGAGCGACGTGAGGCGTCGTCGCAGAAGTGGGCCGAAATGGCTCAGTCGATGGATGACGCCATGCGCAGCGTGGGGGACGCTCTGCGCCCGGTCACGGACACGGTGGCCGAGGCGCTGACCAAGGTCACCAAAAGCATTACCTCGATGTCTGACAGCGCACCCGGGGTGGTGACGGGGATCGCGTTGGTCGGTGGTGGGCTGGTCACGCTCACGGGCCTATTCAGTTCGTTCAAGATGGGTAAAGGGCTGTTCAACCTGGCGCGCGGCTCGCTGGGTGGCGGCAAGGCCGGCGCAGTGCAAAAGGTTTTTGTCACCAACTCCGAGGATGGGGGTGGTGACGGCGAAGGCGCCAAGGGCAAGACCGGCAAAGCGCTGTCCCTGGTGGAGACTGGGTTGAAGGCGGTGGCGGCTTTCACGGGCAAGGGGGCCGAGGGTGCCGACGATGAGGCGGGCGGCAAGAAGCCCGGCAAGTTGGATGTGGTGTCGACCGGTCTGGAACTGGTTTCGCTGGTCAAGGACGCGGCCGGGGGCGGTGACGACGACGCGGGCGGTGACGGCGTTAAAAAGGTCTTTGTGGTCAACGCCTCGGCGTTGGGCGGCGCGGAATCTGGTGGTGCGGGTGGCCAGGGTGGTCGCCGGCGCCGGGGGCGCGGATCTTCGCGCCGCCGTGGTCCGCCCGCGCCGCCTCGGCCGCCGATTCCGGTGCCGCCAGTGCCGCGTGCGGGCGCGCTGTCCCGACTGGGGGCGGTGGCGGGAACGGCCGGCAAATTCGGCAAGATGGTCCCGGGCGGTGCGTTGATGGACGCTGGCGTCTTGGCACTCGATACCTATCAGAACGCCAAAACGCAGGACGAAAAAGCCGAGGGCTACGGTGGGGCCGCCGGTTCGCTGGCGGGGACCATGGCCGGCGCAGCGGCGGGGGCGGCCATTGGTTCGGTGGTACCGATTATTGGCACCGCGATCGGTGGTTTGATTGGTGCCTATCTCGGCAGTCAGGGCGGCCAGATGTTGGGCGGCGCCGTGGGCAAGTCGGTGTTTGGGGGGGGCGAGGCGGCCGTTGCGGCCACGCCGATGCTGATGGCGCCGCGCCCGGGGCCGGTGGTGCCGAGTCTGGCCAGCATGGGCCAATCGTTAAATGGCGCGAAGGGTTCCGGTGCGTTGCTGATGGCCTCGGGGGCAACCCCACAAGGGCCAGCGCTGGGCGACGTTGCCCGCGCCATGGCCGTACAGGCACCGGCCAAGCCGGCGGCCGTGGCTATTCAGCCCAAGGAGCCGGAGAAGCCGGCACCGACCAAAGTGGATCAGCAGTTTCAGTACTCGCTGAGCATGCCGGTCACGGTGCAAGGGGATGTCAAAGACCCGCAACGCTTGGCTCAGGACTTGATGCCGCACATGCGGCTGATGATGGCGGACGCGGCGAAGCAGAACGCAGCGAAGCTGTATGACGAACCCCACCTGTAAGGAGGCCGTATGGCGTATATGGAACAGTTGCAATCGGGGCTCAAGTACTTGGTCGAAGCCGGGGAGGCGGGACGGCGCAGTGCGGACGGCATGCTGGGCCCGGTCAACGGCGCGATCAGTGAAATCACTGGCGCGGCGTCCGAGCTGGAAAACATCCCGTTCGTGGGGCCGGCGATCGGCGCCAAGCTTCAGCGGGTGATGCGCGGCGTGGACGCGGCCCAGGCCAAGGTCGGCCAAGTGGTGGCGGTGTACGGCCGTGCCACCCGGGCGGCCGCCGAAGTACAGGAACGGATGGGCGTGCTGAAGGAACAGGCGGGCAAGGCGGCGACGGCGATCAACAACATCGCCGGCAAGGTCAGCCCGTCGTTGGCCAACATCGTGCCCACCAGTTCCTTTGCCGTGGATGCCACGCCGGCGCCGGAAGCGGTGAAGCCGTTCCCGCACCTGCTGATCATTCAGCCTCGTGACCCGAAGCTTCAGCCGTATTTCTTCAATCTGGACACGGCGGCCTTCGACGAGCTGAGCCGCTCGACCGAATTCCGCTGGGCTTCCCAGGAGCGTCTGTCGCGCCGCCCAGCACAGCAGGCCATCGGGATGGGTGAGGAAAAGCTCACGCTCAAGGGCACGATCTACCCGGGCTTTAAGGGTGGGATCAAGCAGCTCGACACGTTGCGCACCATCGGGGCCAGGCTTCAGCCGCTGACCCTGACCACGGGCTATGGCGAGGTGATTGGGACGTGGTGCCTGAAGACCATCGGCGAGGAACAGGGCGCGTTTTTGCACGGCGGGATTCCGCGTAAACAAGGGTTCACTCTGGAGTTTGGGCGCTATGGCGACGACATGCAGAACGTCTGATGGGGACATGCTTGATGTCATTTGCCATAACGTTTATGGCCATCTGAACGGCAGCACCGAAGCGGTGCTGGATGCCAATCAGGGGTTGGCCGATGAACCCCAGCCCTACCGTACCGGCGTGGTGATCTATCTGCCGGATCTGCCCAGCCCGACTGGGGAGGGGGTGAGCTTGTGGGATTGATGGTCTACACTCGCGCCGCTTGATTCCTCAAGCTCCTTTCTTTTTTTACCCGCCTTGTGCGGGTTTTTTTTTGAGAAAATTCCATGACCCCCATGTTTCGAATCGTGGCCGATGGCGCGGATGTAACGGCCAAGATCAATGATCGGTTGTTGTTGCTGCGCACCTCTGACAAACCCGGGATGGAGTCCGACGAGTTTGAGTTGCGCATTGATGACCGAGACGGCCAAGTGGTGCTGCCTCGGCGTGGCAGCTCGATCGAGATCTACCTGGGTTATGCCGAAACGTCTTTGGCGCGCCAGGGGCGTTACGCGGTGGACACGGTCGAGGTGTCGGGTCCACCGGACACGATCGTGATCAAGGGCAAGGCCAGCGACATGCGCGGCAGTGGCAAGACCATCCGGAGCGGCAGCTGGGAAGACGTGCCACTGTCGAAGATCGTGGCCGATATCGCCGCGCGCAATGGTTGGCAGCCGGTGTGTCCGGTGACGACGAAAGTCGCTCGGATCGACCAGCTCAACGAGTCGGATTTTAATTTCATCACGCGTCTGGCCAAACAGTACGACTGCACGGCCAAGGTGGCCGACGGCAAGCTGTTGGTGATGCCGCGTCAAGCGGGCCAGACGGCCAGCGGCAAGGCGTTCGGGGCGGTCACCCTGACGCGGAGCGACGTCAGTCGCTGGCAGTTCAGCCTGGGCGATCGCAACTCACACAAGGCTGTGGCGACCAAGCATCAAGATAAGAAGACCGGCAAGCTCGCCATCGTCTCAGTGGACAACGACGACGCCCCGGATGGCCTGCCGGCGGTGCATACCGATCGGCATATCTACCCGAACAAGACCGCCGCCGAGTCGGCCGCCAAGGCGCGTTTGGCGGCGTTCAATCGCTCGACCGCTGACGTGCGTTTCGAGATGCCCGGCCGGACCGACATCTTTGCCGAGCGAATCATCAACGCTCAAGGTTTCAAGGTCGGCCTTGATGGCGAGTACTTGGCGGATTCGGTCGAGCAGGTGTTCACCCAGTCTGGCTGGTCGACCACGGTCGAGTGCAATGCCGGCAAGCAGGGCAAGTCCAAAGGTAAAAAGAAGAAAGCCAAGCCGCCGCTCAAGGTGGTGAATGTCAACGCGCCATAGCGCATCCCATCACCGCCTGAGTGCGGTTTTTTTAATCAGGAGTGTGTATGTTCATTACGGAGCAACAGCTACAACGCATCATGCCCAACGCCCGCCGCCAAGCGGGCGTTTTTGTATCCGCTCTAAACGCGGCCATGGCGCATCGGCAAATCAATACGTCGAAACGTCAGGCGGCGTTCCTGGCTCAGGTCGGGCACGAGTCGGGCCAGCTGCAGTACGTCCGTGAGTTGGGTGGCGATCAGTACCTGAGCAAATACGATACCGGCACTCTGGCCGTGAAACTGGGCAATACCCCAGAAGTTGACGGCGATGGCCAGCGCTATCGCGGTCGTGGCCTGATTCAGGTGACCGGCCATAGCAATTACCTGCGCTGCAGCCTGGCGCTGTTCGGTGACGAACGTTTGCTGCGCTCCCCTGAGCTGCTCGAACTGCCGCAATGGGCCGCCGAGTCGGCGGCGTGGTTTTGGTGGGTGCGAGAGCTGAACGCCCTGGCGGATCGGGACGAGTTCGAGGCAATCACCCGCAAGATCAACGGTGGACTCAACGGCCTGCAAGATCGACTGCAGCTGTGGAAACGGGCGAGGGCCGTGTTATGCGTGTCGTCGACCTGATCCCCGCGTCGTACCGGCTGCTGGCCGTTGGTGTGCTACTAACCGCATTGATCGGCGGATCTGCCGCGTCGGCCTGGAAGGTTCAGGACTGGCGCTATGGCCAACAACTCGCCGAACTGGCCGGCCTGCACAAGGACGATCTGATCGCCATCAGCAACGCCGCCGCTGACCAGGTGCGCATGGCACAGGACAACCGCTTGGCCCTTGAGCAGCGGCTGTCGACCAGTGAACAAACCTACTACAAGGAACTCAGCGATGCTCAAACCAATCAGGCTCGCCTGCGTGATCGCCTTGCCACTGCTGATCTACGGCTGTCAGTCCTACTCGATGCCACCGATGCAGGCAGTGGCGCCACAGTGTCATCCGCCACCCCAACCGGCGGCGTGGTTCATGGTGGAACACGAGCCCAACTTGACCCTGCGCATGCTCAACGAATTATCGGCATCACCGATGCCGGCGACCAAGGACTGATCGCGCTGGCGGCCTGTCAGGTCTACGCCAAAGAAGTATCAACACCGAAGTGAAAAAGAGCGACCGGGGTGGATGCGTCAACATCCAACCCGGTCGCCGTCCCCGCAGATTGTCCCTGCAAGTCCAGCCAAGGCTCTTACTCCGTGCACGAAGCGCGGCGAGCCTAGCACCTGTTTATCCATACAGTAAAGGTCTTGCTCTTAATGTCCACACCCATCGTCCCTTGGATGGGCGGCAAACGCCGCCTGGCCGACCGCCTCATCCCGCTTTTTCCGCCTCACGAATGCTATGTCGAAGTCTTTGCCGGCGGTGCCGCTCTGTACTTCATGCGACCCCAGGCCGCGCCCGTCGAAGTCCTCAACGACATCAACGGCGACCTGGTCACGCTGTACCGCGTCGTGCAGAACCACTTGGAAGAATTCGTACGCCAATTCAAATGGGCGCTCAGCTCGCGCCAGGTGTTCGAGTGGCAGAAAATGACCCGCCCCGAAACCCTTACCGACATCCAGCGCGCCGCCCGATTCTTTTACCTGCAGCACCATGCCTTCGCTGGCAAGGTCACCGGGCAGACGTTCGGTACCGCCACCACCGGCCCGGCCATCAACCTGCTGCGGATCGAGGAAAACCTCTCGGCCGCCTGGCAGCGTCTGTCTGGTACCTACGTCGAAAATCTCCCCTGGCTTGAATGCGCCGAACGCTACGACCGTGCCCACACCTTCCACTATATGGACCCGCCTTACTGGCAGACCGCCGGCTACGGCGTCGATTTTCCGTTTGAGAATTACGAGCGGATGGCGGACTTCATGCGCCGTTGCAAAGGCAAGGTGATGGTCAGCATCAATGATCACCCGGACATTCGCCGAGTGTTCGAGGGCTTCCATTTCGAGACGCTGGACATTCGCTACTGCAACACCAACCAGCGGCAGGGCAAGGCCGAGGTCAGCGGCGAACTGGTAATTATGAACTGGGAACCGGCAGCTTTGGGCGGATTGTTCTGATCACCAAGGAGTGAATCCTGGACAATCGATACCCCATAACTGCAACAGCTTGGTGAGTCTGATTAGGAGCTCAATAGTTGTCATTAGCAGCATCAAGATATTCATTTTATTCTCGATAGAGTACGGCGCCGCTTAAGTGCGGCGTTTGGATTCTAGGGCAGGTAGATAATTTGGTGACAAGGTAAATCTAAATAAGTGCAGGCGTCAATGTTGTGGTGGGTTTTTTTAATGTTTCAGCGAAGGAGCATGTTTTGTGTTGTCCATAAATGTGGTCGTGATGGTCTGTAAGGCCCGTTCTGTAAGGCTTTATTGTGCTGCCGTTTGTGTGGGGAGGGGTTTGGAATACTGTTGTGCCGCTAAAGCGTTAAAGCGTTGAAGCATTAAAGCGTTAAAGCGTTAAAGCGTTGAAGCGTTGAAGCGTTGAAGCGTTGAAGCGTTGAAGCGTTGAAGCGTTGAAGCGTTGAAGCGTTGAAGCGTTGAAACATTAAAGCGTTAAAGCGCGTGTTAGATAGTTGCGCAGGTACAAAAGTACAAAAGTACGTAAGTGCGTAAGTACGTAAGTGCGTAAGTGCGTAAGTGCGTAAGTGCGGAGGTCGCGTGTGTGTGTAGCGTAGCGAAGTAGTGAAGTAGCGAAGTAGCGAAGTAGCAAGGTAGCCAAGATTCGCAAGCAATGAGTGCGCCTGCTTGCTCGAAGCCGTGGAACGCGTAGGTATCTCATGCGGTTGTGGAAGGGTCTCAGGGAAACTCAGACCTAAGCGAATTGGACCCTATGTCATGATAGCGATTCGCTGATTGGCTCTATCAGCGCCGGTCCATGATTTCGGACGTTACCCACGGCTCGGTCAACAATGAACCATTCAAAGGCCTCGGTCGGCTCACCTTGAAAAAGTACGATCTGCTCGGCGCGCTCCTTGGGCGTGGCCGCGTCCAGCCATTCCCGGGCTAGTTCCGGCGATAACGTTACTGGCCGCCGGTCATGGATGTCCACCATACCGCCGGCGCTGTCGGCGGTGATGATCACGAAGCCGTCATCCTCGCCGGGCTCATGTTCGCCGATGGGGTACTGGCCAATCGCGGCACAAAGGATGGGTGTCCGGTCACGATGGCGAATGAGGTAGGGCTGTTTCTTCGGCCCGCCTTCGTAAACCCACTCAAACCAGTTGTCGATCGCGATGATGGCCCGGTGTGGCCAGATCGCTTTGAAGAATGGGCCATGGGCGACTTTCTCCACGCGAGCATTGATCGGCGCGGGGCGGTCCTTGGCCCAGTGTGGGCGCCAGCCCCAGCGAACCATGTCAGCGCGCAGGTATTCACCATCTCGATGAAAGAGGGCGAGCTGAGTGGTCGGCGCGGCGTTATAGCGCTCAAAAGGCTGGTCGCCGGCATTATTGATTAGGGCGTTGGGGATGCTGAGTGCCGCGACGAAGTCGTGAATGCCCCGATATTGGGAAAGGCGTCCGCACATGATTGCACCCTCCTGCTGTGTATTCAGAGTAGACCAGTGGCCGGCGGCGTCGTTACGAACCCTCGGCCAGCGCAGGCCGGGCAGTCTTCACACCGGTCAAAGCGATCGAGGCAGGACGGACAGGTGACGAACCTAGCCAGGTCGATAAGCGGTCGCACTCTTTCGAATGTGCGTAGATCGCGACCCTCCTGGGCGACTTGGGCTGCGTCCACCAATGCGCGGTAGAGGTCCGGATCTTCAATTGGCTCGTGGGTGACGCCCTCGACTGTTCTTCCAGTTTCTATGAGGTCGTACTGCTGGCCATCCGGCAGGGTCAAGGTAAGCCCGATGATTCTCGCCACAGCTCCGGACGGGTTGAACACTAGGTTTGCTCCAGTGGCATCGCGGTAAATCTTCCCGTCGTAGAAAGATCGCGCACCGTTGGCCAGCGTGCTTGTGGCATAGAAAATTGACTGTCCAATCTTGCCGAACAGCTCGGGGCTTCCGTGCCGCATGACGTCGTAGGTAGAGGCGCCGCAATAGCGGGCCGACGCGGTCTGCAATTCCTCCACGGCGTGCCAGTAGGCGGCGTTCGCCATCTCGTTCAGGTCGAACTGCTGGATTTCATCGATCAACCCCTCGGCCGCCAAAGTCTCGGTCATGGCGCGAAGAGTCTGGCGGTGGGCCTCTGGGTTCTGCATGCGAAAGTCGTGGTCGTCGAGGGTCGAGCGCCACTGCTGAAGTCTCAGCGCTTTAGCCTGGTCGAAATTCATTGGAACGGGTTCACTGTATAAATACTGATTATATATACAGTAATGTAGGCGTGACGATCCGGCGAGGGGGAGGCGACGAGCAGTCGCTTTACGTCAATCCGGAGTCGTCAGGACGCCGACGCCGTGGACCAGCCGCGCCTTTGGGACGCCAAGGCGTACCAAGAGCGGGCGCCCCCGGCCGACCGTTTCACGGATAGCGTGATGGTCAACCAGGGCTTTTAACACCTCCGATTGAATCGCCTCGCCAATCATCCCCCACCGCCGGCACGTCGCGCAGCAACTCGGCCAGCTCGCGCCATGGGTATTTGGTGAAGTCGCTGGCCAGACGGCACCCGTCGACGTGCCGGAACGGTTGATCGGCGTCCCGTGCGCACTGCCCGGCACTACAGCCGGCGCACATCACCGCGTTGCCGTCCAACACCCATTTGATGGACCAGGTATTCAAGCCGTCGTCCAACCGGTGCCGGGCCGCATTACGGTCACGGGCGCTCATGTTCACAGCTCCAGGACGGCGAAGCCGGCACGCCAGGTCTTCCAGCCGGCCATGACATACGCCTTGAGCTGGATCTGCTGGGCAAAAGGGAGGCTGTCGGCATCGTCCAAGCCGGCCAGGTACGCTTCTAGTTCGCCCAGTGCGTCGGAGAACGGGCCCGGCGCGGCGGCGCACAACACGGCATTCAAGCGTTCGCGCAAGCCGTTGCTGATCGCCGCTGGCAAAGCGTTGACCAGCCCGCGCACCTGGGCGCCGCTCAGCAGCGGTTCTTCGGTAGCGTCGAAAGCAAAAAAAGACGGGGTCGACATCAAGGGCATTCCTGTTCGAGTAAATGGCCCGTTCTGCGTAAAAACAGGGCGGGGGGGCTGGTCACCCAGTGTAGGGGGGACTGGGAAATACGGCCAAAAAAGGCCGCCACACTCTGATCAAGTGGGGGCCTCTTTTACATAAACGGAGTTACTCGTAACGCGCGGGCTTACACTTTCGGATAATCGATCTTATGGTCCTCAGGAATACCCTTCATGACGTTCATGATCGCTATCGGGTGTGCGCTGAGGAACGTCATGCAGTCGGCACAGTAAACAACCTCGTACTGCCCGTTGCACGGGCCGAACAGATGCTCGCTCAGCGAGACATCCAGGTTAGTGCTTTTGCATTCTTGATTTGGACACTTTGGACGGCCGATAGCCTTGAACTTAACGGGGTCTTGGTAATTTTCCAGGTTCATGCATTGCTCCTTGTGTTGTGGTTGGCCCGGCCAGTGTATCGCCATCGCCGAGCTGGAGTTCCTTTGTATGGATTAATCGAAGCTGCGCACCAGGGCCGCCGTGGCGATCTCGCGCAATGGTGCCTCCCATGCGGGGTTATTCTTGAAGCGAATCAGGAAATCACGAATTTTCTGCGACGGGGGCCACATCCCCAGTGCCGTGAGGGCATCCAGCCGCTGTGCGAGCCTTTCGTTGGGGTTCTCTGCCAGCTCCATCAGTAGCGTCACGGTATCACCCTGAAACAGCCTCTCTACTGTGCACAGCTCGGTCATGGCGGGGGTTCCTTTCAGGCGGAAAAGTTATTCCGGTTAGGTGCAAAGTTTTTCCGGTACCGGCTCAGTGCAGCACTCTGGCCGGCGCGTCATCCAGCTGTTGCGCCAAGGCCTCGGCCTGGGAGCTCAGCGCTTCTACCAGCTGCCGCGTCTTCGCTTCGCGTTCCACGTACTGGGGATCGCCGTGCGCGCGAATTCGCGCCAGTACGGTTTCGGCGACGGTCAGTTGGGAGCGAAGTTGCGACAAGCGTTGCCGCACATTGTCGAGGGTGTCGTCGATCATGTCCAAAATTCCTATGCGTTCAGCGCCAGGCGCCCATCAGCGCCTTGGGATATCTAACGGAGTTATGACTAACGACGAATCAGGTGAGCAATTTTCGATACGAAATGATTAGCAACGAGACTGGAGAATTCTTGAGCGCGTTCAGGTGGAATGATGCTGTCTTTCGGAATACCCATTGACTGGCACGCATGTTCGAAAGCATTGCTGGCTTCTCGTTCTATCAGTCGAGATTGACTGCGCTTATAGATGAGGCCGAATCCTTCATTGAGGGCTGCTGCATAGGTCTCATCTGTCAATGCTTGATTGGACCGGATCAGCTCTAGCTCATCGTCTGATAGATTGAGGTTAATCTTAAGATCGAGTCCAGAAGCGCTCGCGGGATCGAAAGCGTAGGTAGTATTTAACGCGGGGCCATCATAGTGCTCACTTAGGATAACGACGATCCGCGACATCGAAAAATACTCAACATAGCCTAATAGTTTCCGCCTAGCGGGTAGGCCGACAACGCTTACACAATTAAAGGCATGAGTCGAAGGTCGATTAGCTACTAAGTCGCGCAAATAAAAAAAAGCGTAGGGTGGCGTTACGGTATCGCCCTTCAAGTACTGCGTCGCCGCATCGCAGGACTTAGGGTTCACGCCAGCCGCTGCGGCTAATGCAACCGCAGTTTTGACCATTGAACGGCCGGCAAGCTCACCGCCAAATTGAGCAGAAAAGGTCACTGGTGACTCAAGGGGTGTCTCTGTTGCTGTCATTCCGCTCAAAAATGAATCCACATCCACCTTCGGATTTTTTCTAGCTACCTGCTTGACCATTTTGTGAGCGGTTGGCTTATCTCTTGCCGTTATCTTTATTTTCAGGCCTTTCTCGCTTGGCTCGGTTCGATAAGTGGAATTCGGGATTGTCATGCTGCCATCTGGCAGCAAGAGATAATTTCCCCCGTCGATAGTCTGAATCTTGATACTCGGCGGAGCTCCTCGTTCTCGATCAACACCATTCATCATCGCTAGGTGGGAAAACTGCTGCCAAATCTCAGCGTCCCAGCTATCGCCCGAACGGCTATTGCAATCGATGCAGATGAACGACCGAATTTTGCGTCGGCCACCGATTGAGTGGGGAATGATGTGCTCACGAGAATCGTTGGAAATTTCAATTTGCTTTTCGCAGAGGGCACAGTAACTAGCGTTGTCCATGGCTGTTCTCGAATAGTAATTCGCGCTTCTTCGAACAGTATCACGAAGAGACAAGGGCAAGCCGGACCTCGGAGGCTTTTGAAAATCGCAATAGAGCGAGCGCGAGTTAGGGCAAAATTAGGGTTAATTCGAGGCCGCTGTAGCCCGCAACAGGCCGTGGGGCATCAAGAATATTCCGGATTCAATAGCCCTGAGCGGTCCTTACGAACACGCGAAGGGGTTCGAATCCCTATCCCCTATATGACCAATCCAATGGGTGTCTTTTACCCAAAAGCGTTTATGCGATGGGTAAAAAGCAGCTGCTTGCTTATGTCTATGAGGTGTGACACACCCAGATCAGCAAGGCAACAGACAAGACAGGGATAGAAAATGATATGGGAAATAAGAGAAGTCGAAGCTGAGGCGATGTAGCAACAATTCTTAAGCAAGCTGCGAGGTGCTTTAACATTGGCCGGTACCCAAATCAGTTTTTGAAGTTGAGTTCCCGGTTGATTCAAAGCTACCCAGAGATCGTTCTGGAGAAGATGAAGATCTATCCTGACTCGCCCTTGTGAGGTTTGTCGGACTTGCACCTTGGAAGGGGACCGATGCTAATTCCAGAACGCCGGTTCCGCAATAGGACGGCGGAGTGAATTATCCGTCGAGGAGGGGCAATTGCTCTGGTGCTCAACCAGCGTTCAGTTTTCATGGGGCAAAAATGGGGCAAACCGCACGCCAAACAATGCCACTCAATGCCAATCATGCATTTATGCATGCAGTCTAAATTCGTGCTGTGGCTCAGTAAATACGTGGGGTTGGGGCCAAAAAGCCGAAGTACTCCAACACAATTGGCGTGTGGGAGGACAGGTCGGAAACGGCTTTATTCATTGGGGATCGGAAAACTCGTTCAAGGGTGTGGGACAAAGGTGGGGCATCTGCCCGGCTTTTCCGCAATGGGCGCAAGATTAACATGGGCGGTTGGCCGGACGCAGGCATGAACGCCATGTGGTCCGGCTCGGCAGCGTCATTCATCCTGTTAGGCGAAATCCATGCAAATATGCATTTGTCTTCCGCGCGAAGAACAAGCAATATGCGCATTATGCAAAAACGCAACGTTTCTACCGTCTTAAGAGCACTGCTCGATCAGCACGGCATCTCCCCCACGGAGCTTCACCGTCGCACCGGCGTGCCTCAATCCACTCTCTCGCGGATTCTCAGCGGGAAGATCGTCGATCCTTCGGATAAACACATCTCCAGAATCGCCGAGTACTTCGCCGTGAGCACCGACCAGTTGCGCGGGCGCGCCGATGTCGCGCCGGCGGCCGCTGGCGGGCGCGATCAATTGCATTCGGAACTCAAGGACATAAGTCTGTGGGACGACGATACCCCCGTCGATGACGATGAAGTGTCCGTCCCCTTTCTTCGCGAGGTTGAATTGGCAGCGGGATCGGGAAGATTCGTCATCGAAGAGAGCGAGCGCTCCAGCCTGCGCTTCGGCAAGCGCAGCCTGCGTCATAACGGCGTGCAGTTCGACCAGGCCAAATGCGTGACAGTGCGCGGCAACAGCATGTTGCCCGTGCTGCGCGATGGCGCCACGGTCGGGGTCAACGCCGGCAAATGCGGGATTGGCGACATCATCGACGGCGACCTCTATGCCATCAATCACAACGGCCAGCTGCGCGTGAAACAACTGTATCGCCTGCCCACCGGCATTCGCCTGCGCAGCTTCAATCGCGACGAACACCCCGATGAGGACTACAGCTTCCAGGAAATGCAGGAAGAGCAAATCGTCATCCTCGGTCACGTCTTCTGGTGGGGCATGTACGCCCGTTAACCCCTTCACCTTGAATCGAAACCCGCCCTGAGCGGGTTTTTTTTCGCCTGCAAAAAGCCGCCAAGCCCTTTGTTTACAGATGTTTCATGCGTTGGTGCATTCTCTATGCATAAATAAATGCATTTATGCATTGACTGTATATGCATACGTGCATATTCTTTGTCTCAAGCCGCTCAACAAAGTGGCTCGAAACCAGGCTCTTTAGTTTCACCAAAAGGCAGCGATGAACCGGCCTCAACGGTTCAGAGGGTTGGCAACTGACCCGGGTGTGCAGCGTAAAGCACCAGAAGCAGTTATCCGGCGGGCAGGGACCGCGGTCGGAAGAACAATTTGAACAGACCCGTACCGCGCCAGTAGCGCCGAAAGGTCGACGCGAAGGACCGCATTACTGAAAAGCCTGGCGCGAGCCGGGCTTTTTGGAATGCCTACCTGATATAGGCAGATCGCAACGTGCCGGATGCCGGCATTTATAAGGAAATTGAGATGAAGAAATACGTACGCATCGTCGATGGCAAGGTCGACAACATCTTTGAAACCAACAATCCGATTACCGAGGAGTTTCCAACCGATCAAGTGTGGGTTGATGTAACTGCATTGCCCAAGATCGACTATTCGTGGAACGCGGTTAACAACAACGGCGTCTGGACATTCAGCGACAGCGATCCGTGGGGCCAGCCATCCTGGCTTTCCCAGCAACTGCGAAGCGAAAGGGGTCCCCGAATCGATAAGGCCAACGCCACGTTGGCTTCTACCGCGCTGCAGTACAAGGTTGAACTGGGTCTTGCCACTGCGGCGGATGAAGCCGGTTTGCTGGCCTACAAGCAGTTCTTCATTGATATGAGCAACGTGAACAAACAACCGGGTTACCCGATGACTGTCACTTGGCCAGAACTTCCTTAAATACAGCGTCCAGCACTTGCCAGACACCCCGCAAAGCCAAGCGCATTACTGAAAGGCCCGGCCAATGCCGGGCTTTTCACAGTCCCTGCCTTAAGACACGTGGTTGAGCCCAACACACCGATCACTCATCAATCACCCCAGGAGGCGTGACATGACAAACGAGCACCAAGCGTTGCTGGACATGCCGATCTGGCTCGTCATCGTCCTCGCCCTGGTGGGCGGGGTGTCCGGCGAAATGTGGCGAGCCGACAAGGATGGCGCCCGAGGCTGGTCATTGCTGCGGCGGCTGGCCTTGCGCTCTGGCGCCTGCATCGTGTGCGGCGTTTCGGCCGTCATGCTGCTGTACGCCGCCGGGATGTCGATCTGGGCGGCGGGCGCCTTCGGTTGCCTGACGGCGATGGCGGGGGCGGATGTGGCCATCGGGCTCTACGAGCGATGGGCGGCGAAGCGGATCGGGGTTTGTGACGTGCCACCTCGTGATTCTCGTTCCGACCAACAGTGAACCCTTCGACGTCCTAACAGGAAGTTTTTATGCCCCTTGTTATTGAAAAGCCTTCGCAGCTTTACGCCGCGATTGTCGCAGCCCTGCGCGACTCAACATTGAGAATCAACATCGGGAGCCGTGAAGATTCGATCGATGTAAGCGATCAACCCTGGGTGTCGATCGCCATCGATCGCGACGCCACGGATAGTCGTGCCAGTGATGGGCGCATCGCCCATGTGCTGACGGTTTCGTTGCAAGCTGTGGTGGACGCGACAGCCGTGAACCCGAGTCTCGCAGCCTGTGACCTGACCAGTGCGCTCAAGGATTTGGTCACGGATAACCGGTGGGGGCTGCCCATCGATCAATGCGATCTGCCGACAAACCTGGACGCTCTGCCTTCGCTATCTGCCAGTGGCATGCGGGAGCACAACGCGTGGACCCTGACGTTCACTCAAACGCTGTACTTCGGCGCTCCTGTGCTGGACGACCCGTTGGGCACACCAAAGTTCGCCCGCACCTGGGAAGTCTCGAGCATCGACGACCCGGACCAATACACGGAACTGGAGGACTGACTCATGTTCGATGCGCTTTTACGCTCGCAATTGGGGCCGATCATCGAACGCCTGGCCGAGATGGAAGCCGAGCTCGAAGACTTGTACCGACGCACCGACAGCCTGTGTCGCATTGGCGTCTGCCAGGAAGTCGATGCGGCCAGCAACACGTGCCGGGTTCGTCACGGTGAGCTGCTGACACCGGCCATCCGCTTTTTCAATCCCAGCGCCGGGGCGCAAAGCGAGTCGCGGATCCCTTCGGTGGGCGAGCAATGCCTGTTGCTCAACCATGCGGCGGGTGAGGGCAGCGCTCAATCCGTTGCGTTGTTCGGGCTCACCAGCAATCAGTTTCCTCCCGCCTCGACTCAAGCGTCGCTGACGCGTCGCGTTTACGGGGACGGTACGGAAAGTGGTTACGACGATGCCAGTCATGCCTTGCACTGGAAAAACGGCCCGGCGGCGTTCAACGGCGATCGCCAGGCGCTCGAGTTGAATATCGGCCCGGCGCGGCTGGCCATGAGCCCCCAGGCCATTGAGCTGCAAATGGGCGCGGTCGGCATGCGACTCGACGCATCCGGTGTGCACCTGAGCGGTCCGGTGGTGGATCACCAAGGCCGCGTGATCAGCACTGCATAAGGGTATTTCCAATGATTGGAATCGATAGAAACACCGGGGCAACGGTCGATGACTGGCCGCAGTTCGTGCAGCGCGCCACCCGGGCGCTGACCACCCCTTTGGGCACACGGCAGAAACGTCCGCTTTACGGCTCTGCCATCCCGGACCTGTTGGGCCAGAACCTCGGCGACGATTTGCTGATCCTCGCCCAAAGCCATGCCGCACAGGCGTTCTACAACAGCCAGAACGGCATCGACGATTTCCAGCCGCAGGTCATTGTTGCCAGCAGGCAAGGTGCCGGCTTGCTCCTGCGCTTCGCCGGCACCTGGCAAAACCGCAATCAGACGTTCGAGGTGGTGACATGAGCATGTTGATACCGGGTCAGAACCAGTTGGCCGAGCCGGCCATTGTCACGGTCGAGGCGTTCGAGGATCTGTTGGCTGAGTTCAAGACGTTCGTCGTCGAGTACGTGGGCGCTCGTGCTCCCGCCACTGCGACAAAGCTCAAGGTCAGCCTTGAAAACGAAAGCGAGCTGCTGACCCTGGCCCTCGAGGCTTTTTGTGTGCGACTGCAATTGCACGAGCGTAAATACAACGCTCGCATCAAGCAGATGCTGGCCTGGTGGGCGACTGGCAGCAACCTCGATGCGCGCCTGGCGGACATGGGGCTGGAACGCCAGTTGCTCGACCCTGGCGACCCCGCCGCTTTCCCGCCCGTCCCGCCGGTGTATGAAAGCGACGACGATGCGCGATTGCGTTACTACCTGGCACCCCACGCACCGGCTGCCGGCTCGCGCATGCAGTATCGCCGCGAAGTGTTCACCCTCGGCGAGCGCCCGGTGGTGAAGGTGGAATCCCCTTCGGCGGGGGAGGTGACGGTCAACTACAGCTTTGATCCTGACGGCTTTGCCGCGCAGGTCAAGGATGGCAACGGGCGACGCACGGCCCCTGGCGAAGTGATGGTCACCGTACTGTCTCGCGAGGGCAATGGCACCGCGTCCCCTCAACTGCTCGAGGGTGTACGCCGGCACTTCGACCGCCCCGATGTACGACCGGAAACGGATCGAGTCACGGTGCAGAGTGCCCTTATCAAACCCTACAGGATTCGGGTGACCGCGAGGATCAACGCCGGCCCCGACTCGGGTCTGACGAAGATTGCCGCGCAGCAACAGTTGCAGGCCTATGCCGACAGCTGTCATCGCCTCGAAGGAAGGGTCGACCCGAGCTGGATCGACTACACGCTGCACAACGCCGGCGCTGTTCAACTGGACATCGTCGAACCGCTTTCGCCGATCGTGGCGACCGCATTCGAGGCGCCTTACTGCACGGGCGTTGAGGTAGAGGTGCTGACGCTATGAGTGACTCTCAACCTCGCCCAAGCCTGTTGCCGGCCAACAGTTCAGCGTTGGAAAGGGCTCTGGATATCGGGTTCGGCGCCTTGCTCGATCGCGTTGCGCCGCCGTTTCCCGAATTGATGAACCCGACCACCACACCCTCGGCATTTCTACCCTATCTCGCCGCAGATCGCGGTGTCAGCGAGTGGAGCACTGATGCCGCCGAAGCAGAAAAACGCCTGACCGTTGAACTCGCCTGGCCTACGGCGCGCCAGGCCGGTACACGCCTGGCACTGGAAAACGCGGCCAAAGGGCTGCGTCTGACGCCTGAAGTCAGCGCTTGGTACGAACAGACGCCGGCCGGTCAGCCCTACAGTTTTTCTGTCCGGGCGTTTACCGATCAACCCTACAGCGAAGCCATCGATGCCCGTCTGGACCGACGCCTGGCGGATGCCAAAAGCGAACGCGACATCCTGAAAATATCCGTCGGGTTGAGTGCGTTCGGCAGCCATGTCGTCGGCGCCGCAACGGTATGCGGCGAGCTGACGACGGTTTATCCGATGGTCATTGAAGGGCTGCAAGCGTCGGGCGAGGCGTTCATCGCCGCCGGACTTTACAGCGTCGAAACATCCACTATTTATCCTCAGGGGGCCTGAATGGCTGACTATTACACCCTGCTCACCAACGCAGGGATTGCCTACGAAACCGCCTGCAAGGCAGCGGGCACGCCGATCAAACTGTCGCAGATTTCCGTGGGTGACGGCGGCGGCACGGTTTACAACCCGGCGGCAACCGACACCGCGCTCAAGCGCGAAGTGTGGCGCGGGCCACTGAACGCGCTGTTCCAGGACGAGAAAAACCCGAGCTGGCTGCTGGCGGAAGTGACCATTCCCCCAGATGTCGGGGGGTGGTATGTACGAGAGGCGGGGCTCTGGACCGACACCGGGATCTTGTACGCCATCGTCAAATATCCAGAATCGTTCAAACCGGTGCTGGCGACTTCGGGGTCTGGGAAGGAATTCTATATTCGCTCGATTTTCGAGACGAGTAATGCGTCGTTGGTGACGTTGTTGATTGATGACACGGTGGTCAAGGCGACGCGGGCTTGGGTCACTGACTATGTAGCGGCAGAGTTGAACAAACTTGACGCTAAACAATCGGTACGCGTAGCCACCACGGCGAACATCATCCTGAGCGCGGCGCAAACGATTGATGGTGTGGCTGTTGTGGCGGGTGATCGTGTTCTGGTCAAAAACCAGACGCTGGCCAAGGACAACGGCTTGTACGTTGTCGCCAATGGAGCCTGGTCGCGGACCGGGGATGCGGACATCAATGCTGAAGTGACGTCGGCTATGCAGGTTTCCGTGGAGCAGGGAACGACTCAGGCGGACACTCGTTGGCAATTGGTGACCGATGGCGTGATTGTTGTGGGTACTACGGCCTTGGTGTTTCAGAACGTCACTTATGGTTTTGCACCATTGGTATCGCCGGCCCTGGTGGGTGTTCCAACAGCTCCCACGGCTGCACTTGGGGCCAACAGCTCACAGGTTGCTACTACCGGTTTTGTCCAACAGGAAATTGCCGCGGACCTGGCCACTTTGGCGCCTCTGATGGCGGGTACTGCTGCGGTCGGTACGTCCATCAAATTGGCTCGCGAAGATCACCGCCATCCGACAGACACCTCGCGCGCGCCCCTTGCTTCACCTGTATTTACGGGTGCGCCAACGGCTCCGACGGTACCGCGCTTTGATACGAGCCTTAAATTGATGAACGGGGCGGCAGTTGCTACCCGTGGACATCAGTTTTCCACGTTTACTGCGTTCTCAGGGGCGCTTGCCGGGATTGTCGGACATGTCGGTGGCGTCGTGCACTGCTCCGGAGCTACTGCCAATTCCTATAGCTTGCCTGACTCAACGGCCAACAGCATTCCGCCCGGAGCGACCGTCCGAGTGCAAAACTGGGGAGTGAATGTACTCGGGCTCGCCATCCAGGGCGCAGACAAAATGCAGGAGAATATCGACGGGGCATGGACTACCACGACTCGCTCGATTCCGCCCGATACTTATGTTGATTGCTTGTATATCGGCACGGGTCTTTGGTTGCTGACAGGGCCGGGGGTAGTGGGGAAAACACGTCCTTTTGGAGCATTGTTAGCACTTGCGGGTTATCAACGGTTACCTTCCGGCTTGATCATGCAATGGTTCACAGCGAATTTTGTGGGACCGTATAAGGCCGTAGCTTTTAATTTGCCAATTGCTTTCCCGAGTCAGTTTTTGGGGTGCAACGTCAGCATGACTGAGAGCGCCATTTATGACAGCACTGGTCAGCCCTTTGTGGCGGGCATGCCCAATGGCCTTGGTCAGGTACTTTTGCAGTCCAATTACACTGCCAGTGCATCGGCGGTACGCGTCCTTGCTTTTGGAGTTTGAGGAGAACCACTTTGATTTATTCCAGCAAGACTACGGGCCAATTTCACGAATTCGGCTACGGCCAGATACCAGCAGACGCGATTGAAATATCCGCCGAACTGCATCAATACCTAGTGGGAGGGCAGACGACTCAACATATGATCAACTTTAATACGGAGCCGCCCTCTCTGATGGACCGACCACCGATGTCGGTCGAGCATTTGGCTGAAGTTGAGCGACTTTGGCGTGACGCCCAGCTGATGGCAACTGATGGCCCCGTGACCCGTCACCGTGACGAGTTGGAAGAAGCCATTGCGACCACGCTCACGGCCGAGCAATACCGCGAATTGCAAACGTATCGCCGAAAACTGCGTGATTGGCCGCAAGAGGGAAGTTTTCCCGAGGTGGCCCACCGTCCGATAGCACCCTCTTGGCTAGTTGAACAAGCCCAATGACGCCCCGCAACCCCGGGGCGTTTTCTTTTTCTACCCAAAAAATCCGCAACACCCAACAGCCCCTTCCCAAGGGGCTTTTTCGTTCATGGAGAACCCCAAATGGCAGAACGCCAAACCTACACCGTGCTCGTTCCATTCCCCACCGGGGGTGGTCATTGGTCGAGCGTCGGCCAGCAACTGCAATTGCTCGACGTGGAGGCCCGTGCGTTGCGTAGCGCCGGTCGCCTCGAGTTGAAAAAAATCGAGGCGACCGATCCGGCCTCTCCATCCATCGCGGCCAAGAAAGCCGCTGCCAAGAAGGCTGAATAATCATGGCTGAGGTTTTGAATTTCGAGCACAACGGCATCACCGTCAATGCCACTGAATCCCCCGAGGCCATGGGTGGCCTGGGAGACAACGTCATCGGTCTGATCGGCACCGCGCCGAACGCCGACCCGCTGATTCCACGCAATGCGCCATTTCGTATCAACAGCTTCACCACCCAGGCGCTTCTCGATCCAACCGGCGACGAAGAGGGCACCCTGTATCACGCGGTGTTCCAGATCCTGAAGGTGGTCAAGGTGCCGGTGTACGTGGTGATCGTCGAAGAGGGCGATACCCCGGCGGACACGCTGAACAACGTTATCGGCGGCATTGACCCGTTGACCGGCCGCAAGCTCGGTCTGGCGGCATTGAGTGGCGTGGCTGAAGACCTGACCATCATCGGCGCACCGGGCTTTACCGGCACCAAGGCCGTGGCGGGTGAGTTCGCCTCCTTTGGCAAGCGGATCAAGGCTCGTGTGGTACTCGACGGCAAGGATGTGGCTGTCGCCGATCAGGTGACGTACAGCGGGGAGTTGGGTGGCGCGGAGCTCGGTTTCGACCGCTGCCTGCTGGTGCACAACATGCCGTCCGTGTATTCCAAGGCCGCGAAGAAAAACGTGTTCCTCTCGCCCTCGAGCCTGGCCATCGCCGCCCTGGCCAAGGTCAAGCAATGGGAGAGCCCGGGCAACCAGGTGACTTACGCCGAAGACGTGTCGCGGGTGGTGGAATACAACATCCTCGACACCTCCACCGAGGGCGATCTGCTCAACCGCTACGGCATCAGCTACTACGCCCGCACCATCCTCGGGGGCTTCTCGCTGCTGGGTAACCGCTCGGTCACCGGCAAGTTCATCAGTTATGTGGGCCTCGAAGACGCGATCAGCCGCAAGCTGGTCAAAGCCGGCCAGAAGGCCATGGCCAAGAACCTGACCAAGTCGTTCATGGATCAGGAGGTCAAGCGCATCAACGACTGGCTGCAAACCCTGGTCGCCGACGAAACCATCCCCGGCGGCAGCGTTTACCTGCACCCGGAATTGAACAGCGTCGAGAAATACAAGAACGGCACCTGGTACGTGGTCATCGACTACGGCCGCTATGCGCCGAACGAACACATGGTTTATCAACTCAATGCCCGCGATGAAATCATCGAGCAGTTCCTGGAGGACGTTCTCTAATGTTTACCAACCGCGTAAGACAGGCCATCGCGGCCACCCTGCAAGGCCTGCCGTTGTCGGCGACCGTCGATGAGTTCACGCCGCCGAAGATCGAGTTCGATATGGAATCGATGAGCGGTGGACGCTTCATCGCCGAGGAAATGGCCAAAAGCGGCAAAGTGCTTGGCGCCAAGCTGATCCTGCAAGGCGCAGGCCCGGAAGTGATGCTCGCCCTGGGCGTAAAACTGGGCGATGACATTTTGCTCAACGTGCGTGAGGCCGGCCAGGACCAGGACGGCAATACCTGGTTCACCTACCACACCGTCGGCGGCAAGCTGAAGTCTCTGGAAGAGGCCAAGCTGAAAATGGGTGAAAAGCCTACCACCACGCTGGAACTGGCGTGCCGCACCTACAACCGCCTGGAAAACGGCATTCCGGTGATCGACATCGACGTACGCACCCAGAAGTTCGTGCTCAACGGCGTCGACATCCTCGGCGACGCCCGTCGCGCTGTGTTGCTGCCTTAACGCCGAAGTTAAGGCGAATATAAGAAAACTGTGGGAGCGGGCTTGCTCGCGAATGGGCATGACACTCATACCATTTCTGTCGATCGCCCCATCGCTTTCGCGGGCAAGCCCGCTCCCACAGGGAACTCAATGACCTCAAAAGGAATTGCGACATGCCCTGGACACCACCCAAACACGAACTGCTGTCGCCGATCACCGGGGACGACGGTTCAGAGATCAAGCAGATCCAGCTGAAACCCCTGTACTACGCCGCACAAAAAGAAGCCCTGGCCCGCGCCGGCGATGATGAAGACGATCAGTTCTTCGAGCTCGCGCTGTTGGCCACCGGCCTGTCGGTCAAGGAACTCGACCAGCTCAAACGCCCGGACTACGTCAGCATCGCCCACTACGCGCACGAAATGTCGACCCTTGCGACTTCGCATTTCCTTGAACAATCGAGCGAGGACAAGTCGGCCGATCCCGATGAAGTTACCTTGCTGCAACCGCTCACCACTGCGGGTCGTACTCTGACGGCATTGACCCTGGAAATGCCCGTCCTGCGCGCCACCAAAGCCATGAAGAAACTCAAGACCCCCAAGGAACGCGCCGAATTCATCACCGCCCACTGCACGGGACTGATGCTGCCCGATCTGGATCACCTGACCGTGCCGGACTGGACGCAACTGCAGGTGCGTATCGACGATTTTTTAAACCAACCGGCGGCCTACTTTCGGAACGCGACATCGAAGTGATCCTCGATGTGGTGCCGCTCATTTACCCGGTAAGTGAAGCGGACATTCTGGAGTGGGACGCTGAGAAGGCGCTGCGTCGCTATGACATAGCGCTTGCTCGTCTTGGTGTGAAAGAGGAGTAGGGGAGGATGGCAGATAGTAAGTATTCGACGATCGATGCGACGCTGAACAGTTTTGAGCTACCGATATTCAGTGCTGCATCAGAACCTTTCGGATCGACCGGTTTTATTGCAGCCATGGCACCGTTGGGCATAGCGTTGAACGCGCTCAGTCTGGACATGCGATTGTTGACGGCTGGGCAGGTCAAACTCGGTGAGGCATTGACGTCGCTGACGGCAGCGTTGGCCTTCCCTCGCTCGCAACTGCAGGTTTTTTCAAGTTCATCCGTGGCGAGCATGGAAGCGCCGCTTAGGCTTAGCTCCAATGTTGAGCCGCGCTCAACGTCTGACTCGCACCGCATATCGACGGTACACAAAGCGCAAAACCACCTGTGTACCTGCGATCTGACATCGCTGATGCACGCACCGATACTGCATCAAACAGTGCTTCCCATGGCATCTCCCGTCAGCGATAGAGACACCGGCAAAGCGATGGGTCTGTCGCAGAGCGCAGTGTTTGAAAAGAGTCTGCACGCGCAATCAACGTTCGAACGCAAAGATTCATCGACGCAGAACAATGAGGTCGCGAAAAGCCCGACAACTCCTGCAGATCCGATTGATGCAAGTCTCGGTCGGCTTCGCAGTGCGGTGATTCCAGATTTATCCGGGCTTTCCGCTCCGATCGATAGCTTGAGCGCGTTTGCTGAAGACAACCCCAAGAAGGCCGTTGGGCTCGCGGCTGTCGCTGTCGTGTTGTATTCCATCGCATCCAAATTGGTGGAATCTGTGGTCGATGAAGCATTCACCAATGTTGCTAAAAAGATCCTGAAGCGGGGTTCTTCGCGCAAGCTTTTTGGGCTGGGAAGGCTGATTGGTGAGGACGATCGTGGAGGTGGCAAGGGGCAGAACGAGAAGTCTCTCTTGGGCGCCTCCCCCAACGCGGGCAGTCCGGATCAAAGGGATGGTCGTAGAGGCACGCAAAAAAAACAGGGGGAGTGGAGTACCCACTTCAAGAGTTATCCCGATGGTTTTGGCTACTCGAAGGGATTGAGTTCTTTCAGTGCCCGGGTTTCTTTGGCACAGCCGATCTATAGCAAGGTGCATACGCCGTACGCTCTTGAAGTGCTTCCGAGGCTGACTACGCCAGCAATGGCGCAGGCTCGGAGCCTGGTCAAGCAGGTTGAGTCGGCCCAGGTTCGGAGCCTGGTGGCGCCGGTTAATCCGGTGCAGGGTCAGAGTCCATTGAGGCTCGTTAGCCCGGCACAAGCCACTCCTCTGCTCGGTACGGCAGTAAAGGTTGGCTCTTATCTAAGTAAGAGGGCGCAACCGCTGCGGTTGCTCGAAGCGGGCATCGGAGTCGCCCAGGGAGTTGCCAGCGGTGACACCAAGACCCTTGTTTCATCTGCTGGCACATTGGCTGGCTCTTATGCTGGGGCGGCCGCCGGTGCAGCTGTAGGTACCATGATCTTTCCGGGTGTCGGCACCGCCATCGGCGGGCTGCTGGGGGGCTTTGCCGGTTCTGAACTCGGCTCGATGCTGGGAGAAAAACTGGGTGCCCTGGTCGACCGCCTTGGCGCACCGGCACAGGTCAGCAAGGACCTGGCCAACGCTCAGACACAAAACCAACCGATCAACTTCTCACCATCGATTCAAGTCAGCAGCACCGGTGCCGACAGTGCCGAGCAAATTCGAATGGTGGTTGCGCAACAGTTGCAGGCGCAGTTCCACAGTGAGTTCGTTCCGTTTATGAGTTCCAACGCCCTCGCCACTCGACGCGATGCGGCTCTGACCGATGGAGGTGTGTGATGCGTCAGCAACTGGCACTTGGCAGTTTTATCTTCGGATTGTCTCGCAACTTTGCCTACAGCGGCATTGTGCGTCAGTCGGACGGTGGCTGGGTGGAACTGGACATTGTGACGGGCAAGCCGAAATCCAGTCAGACCGGGCAAAAGGCACAGACCCTCAAGATTAGCGGCAAGTCAATGTACGCGGTGGCCATGGATCGGCTCGATGAGCTTCGCGCGCTACAGGCACAGCGCATGCCGGTGCCTATGGTCGATGGCATTGGCACCAATTGGGGGCTGTGGCGAATCAATAGCGTGACAGAGACACAGAGCGAAGTGATCGACGACGGTACCGCGATGCTCGTTAACTGGACCGTTGATTTGTCGGAGTTCATACATGCGTAGGGTTCGAAGTGTGGCCGGTGACTCAGTGAGTCTGTTGCTCTACCGCGAAACCGGTCGTTGCGATGATGCAACAGAAGCGGCGCTTTGGCGCCTCAACCCGATGTTGGCGGAACAAGGTGCGATATTACCGGCGGGTATCTGGGTGATTCTGCCAGAACTTGAATCCTTGTCAGCAGCCGCCACGCCATTAACGGCCTGGGATTAAGGAGGATTCATGACACTGGGTTTTACGCCAAAGGTCGTCATTTACGGGGCGAACCAGGCTTTGATCAATAAGCGGCTGATCAGTTGGGAGCACATTGATGCCGGCGGCATCGAGTCCGATCAGTTGACGCTGACGCTTGATCTGGAGGGGCTTGAAGGGATGCCGAGCCTGGGAGGCAAGATCGGTTTGAAGGTCGGTTATCTGGAGTCCGGATTGGTGGATAAAGGCCAATTCATGGTGACGCGTCTTACGCCAACGCTATTCCCATTGCGCTTGACCCTGGTAGCCACCGCCGCACCTTTCACTGCATCGGACGAGACCGGTTTCCTGCAACGTCGATCGGCCAGTTATGGTCCGACAACCCTCGGTGCGCTGTTCCGCCAGTTGACTATAAGACACGGCTTTTCGCCCCGCGTGGCCCCCAATCTGTCGCTGAAGAGAATTGATCACATCGATCAATCCAATGAAAGTGACATGGGTTTTCTGACGCGACTTGCCGGCAGGTACAAAGCGATCGCCAAGCCGATCAATGAGCTGTATGTCCTGGCATTGCCCGGTCAGATCAACTCGCTGTCGGGCAAGGCACTGCCCGAGGTGAAACTGTCAGTCACCACTAACAATCGTCCAGGCGATCGCGCCTTTATATCTGCCACCCTCGATGACACTGCTCGGGCGAAAACTCAGGGCTGCCAGACGAAGTGGTGGGACGCAGCAGCCGGGGTGGTGCGGGTAATCGAAACCGGTGCTCCGCCGTTCAAGGTGGTGCGCCAGGTCTGTCAGAGTGCAGAAGATGCCAGGGACGTCAGTGAAGGCGAAATGCGCAAATTGTTGCGCGAAAAGCTCAAGGTGAAGATCAGTTGCCCGGGCAATCCAGCCCTGTCCGCTGAAGGGTTGGTAATGCTGGATACAACTTGGCCGGATTTCATGCGTGGTCGCTGGTCAATCGAAAAGGTCACCGCCAGTGGTGATAAGTATCAGAGCTATCGCTGCCTGATCGATGCGACCTGTGTGGACGCGCCTCAGTAGTGCGTTGGTGCTTGAATAGTGAATGGAATCTGACTTATGTCCCTGACGATAGTGCAGCTACAGCAAATACTCCCGAACGCCCGCAGCCAAGCGGGCGTTTTCATTTCTGCGCTTGATCGCGCCATGACCTGTTGCAACATCAACACTCCCAAGCGCATCGCCGCATTCCTCGCACAAGTCGGCCATGAATCAGGACAATTGCAGTACGTGCGCGAACTGGGCAGCGATCAGTACCTGAGCAAGTACGACACGGGCGCTCTCGCTATTCGCCTGGGCAACACGCCTGACCCTGACGGGGACGGCCAACGCTATCGCGGCCGAGGCCTGATCCAGATCACTGGCCGCGACAACTATCGACGCTGCAGCCTCGGCCTGTTTGGCGACGAGCGTTTATTGAGCTCGCCCCAGTTGCTGGAACAGCCCCGATGGGCCGCCGAATCTGCCGCTTGGTTCTGGGAGCAGAACGGTCTCAATGAACTGGCCGACCGTGATCAGTTCAACAGCATCACCCGGCGCATCAACGGTGGCCTGAATGGATTGCAGGATCGCTTGCAGCTCTGGGCGCGGGCGAGGGCGGTGTTATGCCAGCCTTCGGTTTGATTGCTGCGACTTATCGGTGGTTTGTGTTGGCGACCGTGCTGGCCTGTGGCTCGGCGGCGGTGACCTGGCGTGTCCAGGATTGGCGCTATGGCAGGCAGTTGGCGGAGCAGGCGCGATTGCACAGTGACACGTTGAATCAACTGACCTCGGCCGCGGCGACGCAGCAACGAGCCGAGCAGAACAAACGACTGGCGCTCGAGCAGCAGCTTTCGGCCAGTGAACAAAACCATTACCGGGTGTTGAGCGATGTCCAACGTGATCAAGATCGCCTGCGCGATCGGCTTGCCACTGCTGATGTGCGGTTGTCAGTCCTCCTCGATGCCAGCGATGCAGTTTCGATCGCAGCAGTGTCCACCGCCTCCGGCCCCGGCGGCGTGGATCATGGAGCCGTACGCGCCCGACTTGACCCGGCGCATGCTCAACGAATTGTCGCCATCACCGATGCCGGCGACCGCGGACTGATCGCATTGCAGGCCTGTCAGGCGTATGTCAGGGCGATCATCCGCTAACATTTTGATCGACCCTGTAACTTGCAAGCGCCATGCGCTCGTGTACGGTAGGTCTCATTCGCCCCATCAGGAGATGACCGTGAAAGTAATCACTCAGTTGGCCGCTGACCTTGGCAGGCATTTGCAGATGCTCAACGCTCATGTCTCCACGGCCGAGTCTTGTACCGGTGGGGGGATTGCCGAGGCGATCACTCGCATACCCGGTAGCTCGGCGTGGTTCGAGGCCGGGTATGTCACTTATTCCAACCTGCAGAAAAACCTGCAGTTGAATGTCCCGGTGGAGTTGTTCACCACCGTAGGGGCGGTCAGCCGCGAGGTGGTCGAGGCCATGGCCAGGGGCGCGCAGGAAAAAAGCCGTGCGTTCTTTTCCGTGGCGGTCAGTGGCGTGGCCGGGCCCGACGGTGGCTCGCCGAGCAAACCGGTGGGGACCGTGTGGCTGGCCTGGGGTGTCGGCGAGCGGGTGTTCAGCGAGCTGCAACACTTCCCGGGTGACCGCGACGAGGTCCGCCGACAAACGGTGAAGGCCGCGCTAGAGGGGCTGCTGCGGTATGCCGCGGCAGAAATCTCAAATCAGGGGTAGGCGTTCCTCAAGCGCTGTGGAATAATACTGTCTACTTATACAGGTGTTGGCCGTCAGGCCTTATTGATTACGTGAGGACTTTAATGGACGACAACAAGAAGAAAGCCTTGGCTGCGGCCCTGGGTCAGATCGAACGTCAATTCGGCAAGGGTGCCGTAATGCGTATGGGCGATCAGGACCGTCAGGCGATCCCGGCTATCTCTACTGGCTCTCTGGGTCTGGACATCGCGCTCGGCATCGGCGGTCTGCCAAAAGGCCGTATTGTTGAAATCTACGGTCCTGAATCCTCCGGTAAAACCACGCTGACCTTGTCCGTGATCGCCCAGGCTCAAAAAGCCGGCGCAACCTGCGCATTCGTCGACGCCGAACACGCCCTCGACCCTGAATACGCCGGCAAGCTGGGCGTCAACGTCGACGACCTGCTGGTTTCCCAGCCGGACACCGGCGAACAGGCTCTGGAAATCACCGACATGCTGGTGCGTTCCAACGCGGTAGACGTAATCATCGTCGACTCCGTGGCGGCGCTGGTGCCGAAGGCTGAAATCGAAGGTGAAATGGGTGACATGCACGTGGGTCTGCAAGCCCGTCTGATGTCCCAGGCGCTGCGCAAGATCACCGGTAACATCAAGAACGCCAACTGCCTGGTGATCTTCATCAACCAGATCCGTATGAAAATCGGCGTGATGTTCGGCAGCCCGGAAACCA